>Ga0209367_1000380_pt1 | contig 42197 bp, 16 predicted proteins | sample WorMetLIZISLAND2_FD_187412 | JGI IMG/M metagenome (GOLD analysis project Ga0209367, IMG submission 187412) | Marine gutless worms symbiont microbial communities from Max Planck institute for Marine Microbiology, Germany - Olavius geniculatus... ...
ATGACAACAATGGCCATCGCTCGAAATGCCGTATATAAATTGAAATAACTTCAGAACAGTATAATTTTGACCGAAGTGTAATATATAGGCCAAATATATGAGAATCAACATAAATATGGACTGATACCTATTTGGCTGACAACGAATATAACCTGAGAAAATAAACTTCGTAGACTACGCTGAACTCATGTCAATGCACTGCTGTTTAAAAAAGTGATTTGTTTCCACTTAAAACGATCTCAGCTGTAAATACTCAATGACAAATAGCATTATCCACGTGTATTTGCCACTTTTCTTCGCTTTTGTTTATGGTATATAACAACTGTTACCTAAAATCGTCAATTTAGGACAATAACTTTGTCACAGTTCGCTAAATAAAGATGGCGTCTGTCTCATTTTTGCCAGCCGCTTAAATTTAAGTGGGCGACTTTGGCCACTTATTTTTAAGTGACGTTTAAGCAGGCTGGCCGGCTTAAATGGTGTTGGTGCAATGCATTTTCTGCTAAGTACGGTGGTTAAGCATGTACTTAAATTTAAGTATGGTTGGTGCAATGCGCCCTTAGACTGCTGGAATCCTTATTCAATATGGTTTCCAGTGGTACCGGATTTGCATATCCAGACTTAGTGGAAAATGTAAATTTTGACTAAGTAGATCAAAAAGGGGTGTGGCCCCCGTACATGACGTCGGACGAATACCGCACATTTCGTCAAAGTATGTGAATTAGAACGAATGGCAAGAAATACCAAATATCGCATTCGTTAATGCAGCAAACAGAGATTTTGGTGATATATAGTTTTTATGGAAACTTAGTGAAAAAAAAGAGATCGGTCATCGGCGATCAATTACAGGGGCACCTTTACATAATTGGGGGACTCGCTGTAGTTATAGAAAAGGAGATAAGAAAAGGTTAGGGTTTTTTTTACTATATCTTAATAACTACCGTGCCAATTACTACGATGTTGATGGCTACTGAAAGAAGAAAGGACTGGGCATTTTTTAGGAATAGATGTTAGAATTTATAAAATGCAACTTAGATTTTATAGGAAGGTTTAAAGTTGCAGGTACTCTATCTTATCAGTAACCTAAAATAAGATGGTGTTGAATGACCTAGTTTTTTTGGCAAAATTTGGCTATATTATCACAACAAGCAATGGTGATGTGCTTGTTAATGGTATCAACATCAATGACCTTGAACCTAGAAAATGAAAGATTTTAGTGATTCTGTGCGATTTTTTGCTGCAGAAGAGTGAAGTACGACAAAAATGGATGGAGATGAACAGATAATAGCTGCGAACAGAAACTGCCATAAGCTCTCGCGAATCTCATGAGCATTAGCTCAGATTTCTTGTTAATGACTACAATCATAGCATTGGCAAATCTTATTTTACTGTTGCCTTCAATTAAACAGCATTCACTGCTAGTGAGTGTTATCACTGATGATATCAAGCAACAGTTTTGAAACAAGTTCTGCATAACATCTGCATAACATAGTTCCAGAGCATTAGTTACTTACGCCAATGCACCAGTTCTGTCTCTGGCCTGGATTGTCTTGCTAGATATTGTCAACAAACCCTCGAGATGTGGCACACTAAAGATGCTGCTGCCAACACCCAGCAAAGGATGCTGTCACAGAAAAATGAAAACCCGTTTTCACATTTATACCAAACAAGTAAAACACAAAGTTATACAATGCATCAACATACGCACATCTGACATTCCAACAAGTGCAACACACACTAAGAAATTTGAAGAGAACAGTTATGTCACAATTATACACAAAATTCACACGTTTTGATCACAATTCTTCACAACAAACACAACTGTCTGTTACTAGTTCTGAAAATCGACACCATCACTCTTTATAATCTCAAATCAGCATACTAACTGAACAAAAAGCAATGGAAATAACTAAAGCCGATACAGATTAAAATGTTTCTAATCGATATATCAGCAACAAAATTAACTTCAGCGAATCAATTAATTTCAAACCATATTTGTAGTGCATCAAAAGACCACACAAACTGCAAAATTCAACTACTGAGAGTAAAGTATGTTTCATAAACAAAAGCAGATCCAAAAACGTGACAATGGTGCAAACCTAACAACATGGAATCAGAACACAGAACTATAAACCTTTACACGACCCGTCCTGTGCGAAATGTCTGCGCAGACTAGTGACTTGATTAATGTCAAAAAAACCGAAATTTTGCTTGATTTTTAACAAATCAAAAAATTTAATCAAACAAAATTTTTTATGATTCATCGATTAATTAACCATTAACTTCCATGGACCTAAACACCCATTAACTTCCACAAATCTAAACAAAATGTTAACATTAATTTAGTAGTAAGCAATTAAATTATTTCTTTAATGCTTAGAGTTGCTAAGCTCCAGGCAAGGCTCTTGGTTTTCAAAAACCAATAGTGGTAGTAGTTTTTACTACTGAAAATGCAGCGATGAAAACCGACTCGGTCTGGCAGAACGAGCATGCGGTTGGTACTCGTCACGTCAGTGGATTGAGTGACAGGAGGAGAACCATGAAGTACATCATCAATAACAAGAATGTCGGCTGCACTTTTACCGCTACCGCCAGCTACTACAACAATAATCATAAATGCACATTCTGCTGGACATGACATAATCCAGCAAAATAAAAAAAACAGACTCACTCAGCGAAATAGTCTTAACAGTTAAATAGCTCCAGGGCTCTAATGTATACAAGATGAAAAGTCTACAATGTTTAGTAGTAAACAAGGCAAAGCAAGATAATAAGCATATACTCTAAATTTGCAAGAAGTACACATGTAGCAAAAACTGTGAACCTGTAGAGAATGACGTCCAACAGAGAAAACTATCAAATACTGGTTACCGGTACAGAATAAAAAAATAGATGATAACAAACTAAAAAAATGTCCAGACTACAAATAACAAGGAAAAGCACCCCTGATAAAAGATTACCATTAGAATTAACAGCATATTTATCGTACATCAGCACATTAACCATGCCGCTCAAGATTAAAACTTCAGTTCTAAACCTAATCTTACAATTTTCCATCACAATTTAACCAGACCTTACTCAGCCACTATTTACCACCAAAGTTTCATAAAAATGCCAGAGACAGACAATAATGCTTACATTTCAGAACACTCTTGGCGTGTCTTTGAATCACAGGCTGTAAAGCATCTATTACCTGCATCATTATTATTGCTGTACAGTTGCAGTGAAACAAATTTAATGAAATAATTATAAAATATCGGAATACAAAAATTACAATGTAATAATGCTGGCTGGTTGACAGAAGAACAAAAGGCCACTCAGACAATATCCAGACATTCACTTCTCAGCTGGAGCAAGTCTGGAAAATATGCTGATGAAAGAACAAATGCAGAAGTAATTTGGTAATAGACAGAATCATTGATTGATGCTGATTGATGCTGCCACCTGGTGAATCAAAAATAAGCAACTGCGAGTTTTGGCTGAGGGTTTGACAACCAAAATCTCCCAATCTCATAAAGGTCAGGAACCCCATCTGCCAAACAATATCTAAATCAATTCAATGATTAAAGCAGTGCACGAATGTGACAGATGACATGCAGAAAAATGTATAGCTATAGGCACAAAAACTGATAAGTAGAGCTAACATGTACTAGAAAAGTCATTAGAAAAAAAAGTGAAAAAGATAAATAAACATAACAGATATAAGACTAGAAAAAGGTTTCAGCAGTTTTCTGTAGATTGCAGAAGTTATTTCAACACGTGTCTTTTGGCAATAAAACACATAACTGAAAAATGTCACCAAAAGTGCACAGAAAAATCACAAACCTATAGAATATTGTTTTAAAAACTTATACATAAAACAGCACTAAATAACTTATGAAAAAATGTCCAAAAATGTAATAAAAAATGCATGCAGGTGTGAAATGAAAAAAAAACAAAATGCAATCATTGACAAAAACAGTTTACCTCACTCCAGAGTTTGCTAAATACACTTTGAATAACGACTGCTGGATCACACTCATCAGCCTCATGTAGACAACATGCACTTGATGTAACCATGTCACCACGAGTACTACTAAAATCAACACCACAGTATGTTCTATTTTATTTTCATTTTTAGGCACCATAAAAATCCCATGCAATTCATGAATGCAAAAAACAAATTCTGATAGCAGTTATGCTGTAGTAGTAATATATATATAGTTATACACTGTGTCTCAAAAAACATCCCCAACATTTTAAACTGTAACTTGAAAACCAATTATCACATTTTGATAATTTTTGGTAAGAATATTCCTGACACAACTTTTCACAGAAATGTTGGGGATGTTTTTCTTTGAAACAGTGGACATAATATTGCCTGCAAGACACAAGACTTTATGGCCTACCAAATTCAAAGTCAAAGGGACTGGTAAATTAAGAAATTTGCATTATAAATCGTTTTCTGCTACCCTGACCAAAGTAAAACAACATCAAAAAATCACTCATTGTCAATGAAAACACACAAATGTCACAACACAATCTAAAAACCATATAACAGATAATTCATTTGACAGATTTTTGATTTATGCAAAACAAACAAAGTACACTATGGCCAATAACCATGAGTTTTAAGTAGAGCTGCAAAGTGTTAATTTTTTTAATGCATTAACGCACTGCTTTAATTTTTTTAACGCATTAATTAATGCATTATTAATGCATCCAGGCCCGTCAAGAGTAAAAGTGAGGGGGGTAAGTTACCCCAAAATCCTGCGACATTTGGGGGCCCTGACTGTAAAATACAGAAAGTAAAAAACACATTTTAAACATATAATCAACAATAACTGCCATCATAGCTAGCATAGAAATCTATTAGCCTGTCGTCAAAATAATTATTTATTTACAGTAGTGATAGAATGGCAACTACAGCGTAGTTACTTGAATTCATTCGATTGTCAAATCACCGTAGTTTAACAAAATATTGGAACTTTTGCTTCATGGAATTTGGTAAATTAACATAAATTTACCTATGTGCGTTAATTATTTTAGCACGTGTTAATTTTTTTAACACGCATTAGTTTATTAACGCATTAATGCATTAATTAATGCATTAATTTGACAACTCTAGTTTCAAGTATTTCAATATAACCAACTTGGGCGAGCCAAAATGTGGTTGCCCAGAGAGCCAAACCTAAAATGCAGTCATATGTTTTGACAAAATCTAGACCCAATCCACGCTAGAGGAGACTAATTCACATCGTCATATACCCATCATTATTCACAGTATCAGCACATCAGCCCACTCTCGATGAGAAATCTGCATTTAGAGTAAATCAATCATTTAGTCGTAAGCTGAATTGTGCTAAAGCACGAAGTAGCTTTTTTCAAAACTCAACAGACAACTCTTCATAATTTGTGGGGCTAGAAAATCAAAATTTCAATTTTGGGTCTTTAATAACACATGGGATTAGAAAACCAAGCAAAAACAGTGCAGCTTGTCTTTCTGAAAGGGCAAACAATGTCACAAAAATTAAGATGCATACTTTGTCAAAACAAAAAAAACCAACTCACTGCGTTTTATAGTCTACAATGCCATCCTGTGCTATTATTTCGCCATCTTCTTCAGCAGTGCTTGTAGAGTGCTGTACAGGATGAAAGCTGAATGGCCTTGGAGTGCTGTTTGCACTGCCTAATGAAGCCAAGGTGACATTATTGGCCCTCACAACACTGCATTACATCCAATAAGACCATGCCATAACAACAAAAAGAAATATTTTACAGATTATAATGCATATAAAACAAAAATCAAAATCAGACAAAACGCTGGCAATGGGCAAATCATATAGTTATCTCAAAACCAGGTTAGTATAGACTTGGTATTAAACCAACCATACAGCTGGATTTAACTCTGTGGACTGAGAATGCACAGTGAGAAAATAATAAATTCTGTATAAAAGTTAGAAATAAGCAGATTGCAAAACTGTTAGAACACTAGTTAAGTTAGTCAACGGTGCAAGTTGTTAATGCAGCCAAATATCTGGACATCCGCACTGACATGAAGAAAACACCATAAAAGGGAATTAGATCTCATGCAGTAAATCTTGATCAATCTGGAATCTTCACATCACTAAAAATAATAAAAATGCAACCAGAATAAAACTTTAATCAATAGAAAGCAATAACATGATACAAAAAGTTCGATATTACAATAAATACTAAACAGCACTAAAACGGTGTTAATTCCTCACAGTGAACATGACCAGAAACATATTGCAATTTTAAAACTTCTCAAAAAAATAGTACAACAGATGATCCCATTCACAAAGATTAAAGCAAAAAAATATAGCAAATCTCAAAAATACTGGAACTCTCTAGTAGTGAAAATGTTAACTCACGAAACACCAGTAAAGCTAGATTTGGTTGGCGATGAATTATGCCGTGCACTTAAGCCACTGTCCTGCGTCTCTTGCAATGGAAATGTGACATCGAGGCTCAGACCGACCACCCTGCAATCATAGACGTACTCATTAACTTCAATGTGTCAGTAATTGTAAGTAAAAAAATGAAAGCTGTTGAATGTTGACAGTTTTCCAGAACAAAGTGTTGGAATAGCAATGCAATGCAATGCAGCATGTCGACAGCTATGGAACAACCCGATGATTGAGATCCAACAGAAAATGGCGTCTTTGTTTGTTTAGGCTGTGGCATTGTGACTTGATTACTTAAGTGTGCCGAATATAAGCACTCTTACTCACGCACTCACTCACTCAAATAAATATGCATTAGATACAATGGCATTCAGTTTCCATTTACACCAAGCTGTACCAAAATAGTACACATTATTTAAGAAAAACCTGCAGACCACAATAAGAAAGAAAAATTAACGCTGTGATGTGAATGAATGAACATGTATTATAGTATTGCCACCAAAAGGCAGGATTATGACAATACGAAAAATATACTGAATGTAGAGTCAAATGCAAGTTTAGTAAAAGCGTTATAATCCTTGACCAAGTAAATAATTATATTGGAAGTAAAATGAAAGCATGACTAAGCAAGTAAATACAAAACAAATCTCAGTATGAGTTGTCGTTTCATGGCAAGTAACAATTACCTGAGATGTGGAAAATGCGATGTCCACTCGCAGCACTCACAACACAGATGCGACGGACCCAACACGCTGCTTTCATACAACATGAAGTCAATGCCATCAAACAACTCCTGCACTTTCTTCGACTCTTCACGGTCAAATTCCTGACAAAAACAAACAACTGACAAGACATTTTCACCACTCACCAAGTTTCTGTTAAGGAATTGCCAGCAAATCGTATTGCTATTAAACCACCAAAAGATGTCACTAGCTGCAATCGGTAACAGATTATTAAGCTAGTTTGCTATTATGTACCAAAATGCTACAGCGTCCTCATGGTTATAGCACTAATTGTGACAAAAATTTCCATAACTTGACTAATGAAAATGTTATTATTAATAATGCACATTCTGAAATAAGAAAATCTTAAACTGTTTAGGCAAAAATAATTGCGCTGCCATAATGCGCATAAGCTTGCAAATATTGTGTCAAATGACACACAAAAAATGACTAACATAAAATGGCAAGTCAGCCACACCTTGTGATGTGCAAGCCAGCCAATTTAAGCCAAATTTAGCCAGTTATGCAGCTGTGAAACCTTCTAAGCCAGCCAAATGTGACATAAGATATTGGCTTGAAGGCCTAAATTTCGATCAAGTTTCCACACCCCAATCTGCTAAAACTTAACTTTTCAACACTATCATCACCACATATATTATTAGCAAAATTTCAATATTATCTTAACAGCAGAAAAATTATATTTTACACAAACTTTTAGTGCAGTAGTCACCAGTACTATATAAAACTCACAAACAACAGACGATCAATTGTAACAAAGACATCAAAACAGCCAGTCTTTCTGAATACATAGCTGTAATTCACAATGAAATTTCCACATTAGTGTAAAAGTAACCAAGCACAAAGTATCGGAATAATCAGTGAACTGTGGTAATGCTGACGATATGATTGAGATCAGCTGAGCTTACATCCTCGCAGAATGAACAGACACTGCTGCGATCAGTGAAGTTGCCGGTGACACTGCAAACTGACGAAGTACGCGAACTGCTGGCTAAGCCTGATCTTGGTGAAGGCCCGATGGACATGGACATGCCACTCCATGCTGCCCATTGCTGCTGTGCACTAACTCACCAACATCAACAACACAGAACTCAACAATCAGTAAATAAACTTTTAAAAAACCAACAAAAAATAACGATGAACTGGAAGACATACAGCTGGGCAAGAGTGGCAATAGCCGACTAAAATGGCAACGGCCAGACTGAGTGATAGCATGCCGGACTGGTGACCGTGAGGTTACTGGTTCAACTCTCACCCGGTACACTGCCAAATAATGACCTCGGGCTTGGGCAAGTTGTTCACACATGTGCTTCTGTTCAGCAAGCAATATAATTTATTACTGGCCAAAGAGCAGTGAGGCTCTGTGGCTGGGAAGATAACCGTAGGTCTGGCATAGCAGTGGACATGCATCATGAGCTCAATGGCCATAGAAAGAAAGATAAGCACCCCTCCTATGCCCCTTGTGGGGTATGCCACCCCCTTACTTTTACCTACAGCTAAGATGACTGTCGTAATTGCCAAAACTTACATCCAATTAACCAGCATCCTTCTTACACACATAGCAAATAACATCAACGTATGCTAATGTGCAGTAGATTTCAGTGAAAAGTTTACAATCTAAGCTTGACATTTTGATACAAGATCAGCATGTGATGTGACAGACATAAAAGAGAGACAAACCATAGCTAAAAATCTCCAGCACAGTTGCTATGTTAATATGCTCTAAGCCAAATAAGAGGCTTCAGAAAAATCCTGCATATAATACAGCCCTGAACGGTCTTTTAAATAATGCATAACACACTGTCAAATTGCTACTATACTGCCATAGTTCAATAATTGCACTGCAACTTGTCAAAAATTAAGCATAAACTACTCGTTAAATTGTATCGTTTAACATTTTAGACTGTACATCAATAATTTAGAAAAATGTAATTAATTTATTTCACATTTTGCACAATATGTCAACAAGACAATGATGTCGCAGCTCGCTTACCCTTGCTTATTATCATTAACAGTGGAAGTGTGGACCGTTGCTGTCGGCTCTGGCATTATATCATCAGCCAAACGTTTTCTACAAACAATTCAACAAAGTACTAAATACACAAAAATTTCCCATTCACTACCACACACTGTTTGTTATCTAAAGGTTTTCCATCACATAATGCAATAATATAATAATAGTAATATCATTTGGCTGTTGTGACACTGAAGCCATTAATCTGAATGACACTCCCTCAATTTCTGTGTCCCAACCAAATATCTGCTACAAATTATCCAATTACCTAAGAAAAAATAACATTTGCATTCATTCAGTACAAAATACGACAATAATAGAGCATTAGAAACTTTCAGTGGCTCCAGATTATACAAATTAAGTTGTAATATTTACAGAAAATATTACAAAACAATAAATACTATGCTGAACAACTTGATGTTCGTGATGTTGAAAAATTCTCAAACTGAATTAAACATTATATAGTCATTTTTGCTCACACAGTTTGAATATATGCTGTGTTTAAAACAGTGCATCGCAACACATTGGCTATCAACAGATTGACAGTTTAGGGAGAGTGTGTAACATTACACAGTTGGCTGAACAGTTCACTATAGTTTACTCACACTTGCAAAGGAATGCTCTTTCTGACATAGCGACCTGTCATACTCTTCTACACTCTATGTAATGACTAACGTGCTGTCAAATCTGCAGACATCCATTGCCAGATATGAAGACTGCTGTGGAACTTGTGGATGAAATATAATGCTACAAAGCAATCCACATCAATACAGACTACTTATTGCAAAGTTAATGTCTAATATTTTCATTCTTACCTATTTCTGCAATCTGCATTAATGCATGACATTGAAAGTTAACGTTATTACTTTCACTTTTAAGTCATTAACGATGACCAAAAATTTAATTATACCTTGACGTTTTAACTTCCACGAGAAGTCTATATCTGAAGAATGTAAACATCATTTCTTCATCTGGTTCTTGGCACAGTAAGTAACAAATGTGCCAAGAAAACAGTTGTACGCGTGACTGAGTTGGTCACTGCCTTCTTCACGGTTCATAGCTCGTTGTCCTTCCTTGCAACTCTTTGATCCATCTGGTTGCGCTGTATGGTTCTCTATCAATCAACGACGAGTCGACCCAGTTCATCACATGGTTTTTTTGTAGAGCATAATCAGTGTCACGCATACCACTGTTTTCTTCTGACGAAGACTTCTGACAAAAGTCAAAACATCAAGATATAATTAAATTTTTGGTCATTATTAATGAATTAACACTGAAAGTACATTCGGCCAAATGAAACAATTCGTTGAGATTAACTTTATTATGTGTTACAACTGTCACATAACATAAAACACATAATAAACTGTCATCTTTCAATATCTTTTAAGTAGCAGAACTGAACAGACAATCAGATGCATGCAGAAACGGTGGCAGTCAACTCGTCACACAACAACTCATCTCAGTCACAATGTAACATAAAATTAAAATTAACATTCTAAAAACGATCAACTTGTCATATAATAATAACTGTGACGAACGAGATTACTGCAAGACCAGTGACTACGAGAACGACAACCAGCGTGACATCAAACCCATTACTTATAATAACTATCACATCAACACTACATTTATTTATTTATTTATTTCACCACTGACATTGACAACACCAGCAACACAAATAAAACAACAAAATGCCAGCCAAGGATAGAAAGGCTCCAGAAGGAACACTAACATCTACCCTAAAGCATGGCCATTAGTAAAATCAAGATCAAGTAACAATAATAAAGAGGCTGATAATGTATTCAGTCAGCAACCTTACTGCATACTGCGCGGATACCACACCTTCACGTTACTGAACCGAATATGCCGCGCGCTTCCCTGGCAACCACGAATCTGGCTGTTGTAAATTGTTAAACGCTTGCACTAAGATCATTATATATTACACAACAACCAGTAACATACCGTTCTATTACATGTAACGTCAAACACAACGAAAACTCCAGGACAACGCTACACTACAATTAAAACTAAAATATCAACTTTCGACGATCGCAAATACGAAAGTAAATATAAACAAATGGCAAATAGTAGATCCGCAGCAAAAATATCTAACGTAACGTATGACGTTTTCAGTTTTTTAGCGCTAACTCGTAAGGTGGAAGTCGCGACCAGTCGGCGGTCTGTGGTTACGCAACACGTTTTATCAAACGTGCATTGCGGCCGAACCGCTTTAGTTAGCGACATACTTTTTATTGACAGCCTATAGTTACTTACCAACGCCCTATAAAACGGTACCACCGCCGATCTCCTACGGACACCGGGACACCTGTTGTCCCAAAATAGTGATTCTTACACGCATGACGTATTACGGCTAAACCGATCGGCATAATGGTTAGGCCTACCATTAACATGCTAAAAAGAAAACAGTCGTACGCGTGACTGAATTCAATTTGGTAGCTGCCTTTGATGTCCACGATTGCCTACAGTCCTGCAAATAGGGGTAATGAGCCTCCCATTGCAAACTGCGGGCAAACCGCTGCTGATAGCGACATGGTCCCTATTTGCAGCCTAAACAAACTTAACGTCCTATGAGACGGTATCACCTCCAACATGTCTCTCCCAAAAAAGGATTGAGATCCAACCTGACAAAAAGTGTACGTTTTTTTATTGCTAAGAAGTAGGGTCAGCTAAATGGCTATCCTAGCAACAGTTGAGCTTCTTGTTAATAACCGACAACATAGTGTCAGCCTGAGTCTATTAACACTTTGCCGTTGCAAATACAAAGGCGTCATGCTGTTGAAATATTTGGGGGACGGAAATTGTCACCGGCCTGATGATGAATAGGTCCCGAGCAAGGCGCAAGAGGCAGAAGCGCTTGAGCACCGAAAGGGGTGGGATCTAAGGAGGGGCACTTTAGCCCTTCCCCAGCATGGGGCACTGGATATACCACAGAAAATTTTTCAAAGAAAAAATAAGGTTGAAATTGCACATTTTCGTGCATTTTTGCAAGATAAAAATAACAGGGTCTGCAAATCACGTACGAGCGCCGAAGAGTGGGGGGCTGGGACTGTGGGAGGGTCAGCGTAGCCCCCGCCCAGTGTGGGGGTATAAAGGCTGTCCCCAATGCGGAAGTTGTAATTTTCATGCACTGGGAGTAGATACCCTATTCCAAAAAGTGTTACATGTGCACAATGTGTTTAAACAAAATCTGTCCTCCTTTAAAAATAATCAGTGGAAGGGGTGAAGCCCCCATGGCTCATGGGTGCGATGCCACAAAGGAAATTGAGACAAACTTATTAAACACAACAGGTTTTTACGGTTTACTTTAGGCTGAAATAAATCTAAACTTCTGAGCTTTTAAAATGCCAAACAGCCATCACACTTAAGTCGACCAAACCATGCAGATTACTTAACGAAACTGCCAAAATAAATGTACCAAGCTACACGACGGCAGGGTGAACGTCGAAGGAAAGTCACACAAATAAGTATAGAAGAAAACAGCCCTAAAGAGAAACCAGCAAGGAACTGCATCAATGATATCCTGAAGGCAGTGAATTACTTACTCATTGGAGCAGTTTTTAAGAGAACTGCCAAGCTTGGAGTGATGGTTCATTCAGAGTACAACGATCAGTATTGATGAAAGACTGCAAGAAATTTACTAATAAGCCGTTTCAACTCAAACAAGAATTACACTACAGTGCTGAATTAACCATGGTGCAAATTATGCACCTCTGACTTTAGGGGACTTGCAATTTTACAGTATAATTATCATACATGTGAAATTTAATAACAAAAATGTAAGATCTTTCACACACATTAAATTCTTTTTTATTAAAATAAACTGTACATATGTGTACTTAGTTAATAATCTTTGTAATTTAGTATCATTTTGAAGTAAAAAGAAATAATAATTGATGTTTCTAGCATTTAAAAATTGCTATAAAATGTTAGTCCAGCACTGGATGATAAATGGAAATAGCAGGCATAAAAAACATAATACCACAAAATAAGTCACACCTCGACATGCAAGCCAAACTGAACTCTGAATAGGCAAAATGGCAATAACAGAACGGATAAAAATTCAGAAATGACGCTAATATAAAGAAACATGCAAAGACATATTATACACATTGCCTACATAGAGGGGTGCATTAAACTAGTGGAATATCACATGCTTCACCATAGAGTAAAACTTCTAATAAAGGCCGGGTCACCAATAAACGCCGGGTCTCAAATAATCACCGGGTCTCCAACAATCGATGGTCCCAAACTAACGTTGGGTACCAGTCACAATACACCAGTATAGGCCTCCATTTGTCAATTTGCTATGAAATCGCGTAAGCCCTACAGAAGAACAATTGAAAAAAACACTAACAAAAAAACCTGCACAGTATGTTCATTGCACAATAGTTTTCAATCCAAATTTACCACGCAATGTATATACTCCCTAATGATAAAAATACAATCAATTTCTGAATTACCGGTATTACAAATAAAAGACCAGGTTAGCTTTTCGCTGACATCTTGACATATACTGTACGAGGTATGCGAGTGAGATTGAAATTAAGTTGGAGATTGGAATAATCAGATAATTTACGATTGAGACAAACAAGACGAGACTTTCAAATTTCAGAGACCAGTTATAAGAGGTCACTTCACTATGACATGTGGATGCTGTTAGTGTTCGACGGTATTATAAGTTGGATGTGATAGAACAGGCCCAATGTGGGCCTCATGCATATTTAGAGATTGGCAGTGGTTAGTATAATGGACATTCGATAGGCACGCAAGAATGAATGCCGTCGCTCGTGGACAAAATTTGAAGTATTTAAGAGAGGTTGTGTAAACATTAATTTCCCTGACTGATGGGTACCAGTATTTTGCCATTTGTACAGGACACAAATAAACGCCATGTCTCCAATAAGCGCCGGGTCTCTATTAAACGACAAGGGGTTTTTGTCACATGAACAAATAAACAACAGAGGTATTTATTAGAAGTTTTATGGAGATGCAAAAAATCACAGATGCTTGCAGTCTGCATGATCCAAGATCATTTTCCCTGACTTTTCAAAAATAAATGCAGGCAGCACAGTAGGCTAGATCAAGCAACTAGACTGTTTTTGGAAATGCTTAGCCTTGATCACGGAAAAATAATCATGTTGAACACTCAGACATTGTTCATGACTACATTTCTCTGCAATGATTGTGCGTAATCAATTACATAACTGTCCAGTTGCTCAATCTACACAAAGTATTTACATTCAGTTTTTACATGCCACCTGGTACTGTCTTCAACAACCGTCAACTGTCATAAGAAATCCTCGTGCTGTCCTAATAACTTTTCTGTTTGTTCCTCCGAATACATTATCATCATATGACGCAGCTTTGTTTCTGAATTCTGCAAAAATAATGCACACACACACACACGCACAAGAACAATGATAAACTACTATAACTTCTGGAGAACAAGGCTCAGTGGGTGCCAGATTCACCCAAGAACCAAATCATTCAGCAGTGACATACTAACATTTAGAAAATTCCTTTCAAAAAGAGAAAGTCCAAGAAAAAATCATTAACATTTTGTAGTACCATACTTGGAGCAGGGCCTATGAAAATTGTTATAATATCTGATCACTTCATCGGATTTAACCCTGGCTGATGTGTTGCATTACATTCAATGGATTATCGTGCTCCGACAAAATGCAAGAAATACTGTCAAACGTAAATTATGTTTGCAGTCCACTATAATTCAACTAAATAAAATATGTCAGTAAATCCATTTTTTCTACCTTAAGCACTACTTGTCACCCCTTATGCAGTTTGCAAAAAACATCAGTTACACGCAAACACATGATCACCATATATCTTATATGTTGCCAAAATCTGCATACTGCACATTTTCTGGACATACAGGGGTTGTATGTGTATACAGAAATTATGTTAATAATTATACTACACTGCTGTCCTAACTGTACAATGACACTTCTATATAATTAAGTAAATAACAAATAAAAAGATATGCCTCACACATGGTTCCTACTATGCTGCAGAATTCATTTTTCCTGACTTTTCCCTGACTTTCCAGGACAAAATGAATCGTTTTCCCCGACTAATTTGTTCACATGAAATACCAATTGAGACGTCAACTTTTAATCGCTTGCAATCACACCAAAAACAAGGGTGGCGAAACACATTTAAAAGTGGAGATACAAATAATCTGTGAGCGAAGCAAGCAGAAAGAATTTTGAACTGTTTTACACAGTCCGCCTTAACAGTTCAAATTTTCTTCTGTATCTCTGTTAACTTTTGCACCCTGCTAATTTGATTTTCCCTGACTTTCCCTGACCATAGGAACCATGCTCTCACAGCCATAAACACTGTGCACTATTAAATATTTCAGCTTGCATACAAAAACTTATACTGCATTTTAAACAACATGCAAGAAAATATACTAGTACATATGCAACGCACCTGTATGCTTCACTGATGGTAGTGGCATTCCCTTTGTATGTTTAGCTATGCCTGAAATGTGAAACTTTCTCGTTTCTTTCCTGGATGCATCGTGAGACAAATCATCAAAAAATCTCGACTTCTTTTCCATTCTTTGCTTGAAGGCACTTTTACTTGAACGTTCTCTGTATACTGGACAGTTGATTTCTTTGTTATTAGATGCAACAGGTTTGCTTCTTGAACTTGTACTGCTGTTCCTCTTGTGAGCAGATTTGCATCCATCAGATGCTAGCTCTTTGCCATTAATTCTGTCCCAAAATCGATTATCAGTCTCATATGTAGACAAATGCTGCCTGTGCTTAAAACTGAAGCTGTCTTTCTGATCATGCTTACTCTGAGACACTTCATGTGAACCACTGTTACTCCTCCTATGTTTGCTTTCTCTTTTGTCAAAAGCTGAGATGTGACGGTCTCCACGTGATGAATTCTCATTCCTGCTATGAATGTTACGAAAGTCATGACATGAGTTACTGTCTGAAGACTGAGCCTTAACACGAACAGTATGCATCTTTCCTTTTCCTTCACATGTACGATGCTGATGTGTTGGTGAAGATAAGTCTTCTTTATGATGCTCTTTTATATATGACAATGAATTATGCAACAGACATCAAGCACATAGTCACCTTGTCATAAAACGACGTGAACTGTGCAAACAAGTTTAAAACTGAACATATTCTCACCTTGGATGCCAGACATAAATACACTCAAACATGTCAAAGTGACTTCACAAATAAACAAGAAAGCCCAGCTGTCACCAGAGAAGACACACTACAGCATATATAAAGTCGATAATTTTCATCTCATCTGAAACAGCGTATGCCACTTCCTATTAGTGATAAATAGTAACCTTGGCCCTACCTCTCACTATTTCCAAGATATGGCCAGTTTTCCACCAAAAAAACACATTTTACCTACCCTCTGCATTCAACTCCAAATTTAAAAATGTTCCAATTGCACTGCATCCCCCAAATTTTGTATGCAGAGAGCCTCGACACAGGATTAATTACTAGTGCAAAAAGTTTTCCCCAATGACCTACCTGTTAGCCACAATACATCCTTGACATACAGACAGATGGATGACAGACACATCGTGCCATAGACGAGGTATACTACGTACCTGTAGTGCATCAAAAATGACAAAGCTTTCTACTTTCCTCTGCACATCAAGATGAAAAAATGGACAAAATGTTAACAAGCCTAAGCAAAAAATATATAAGCTATTACCAGAACTTGTGTTGCGTTTCTTGCTATGAGGAGCAGATGAAGACTTGGTTGCATCACGAGTATCATATCTTGCAATGAAAGGCAGTGTTGGCAAACTGTAACTATCCATTCGGTCTTCATTACATTCCTAGAAAAAAAACCATTTACACTGTGCAGCAAAAAAATGGACCGCTAAAGTTTTTCGCCATTTTCTCAGCAACCATTTGGGATTTTGATATCAAACTTTACTGCTTTATTTAGAGAAACCTTGTATATTTAATCGCCAGGTAAAACGTGATTCTGTTTAAAAACGCCGAAGTTATAGACTTCTTAACATGACCACCTACCGAATTTCCAGCATTCAAAAATGTTCAAGCTAAAAATGCTATTTAATTTTCGAAAACTGGTTACACGTTACTGCTGATGTCATTACAGTGACGTTATGATAAACAGTAATTTATATTGTTTATAAATTATTCCTAAATTATGGTTCCTTATAAAGCAATCGCCGGCTGCTCACCAGATTCATCTTCCAGCAGGACGGCGCATCAGCACACAGTTCACAACGCCGCACAGCGCACAGAACTGGCTGCGGGCCAGCTGTCCAGATATCACCACAAAAGACCAATGGCCTCCAAATTCGCTGAATGCAAACCCAATGGACTATCATGTATGGTGTGCAATGTTGGAGGCTTACTGGAAGCTTAAATCAAAGCCAAAAACAAGCGCCGAACTCGCGGAAGCGCTTCTAGGGCAATTTGCCACAAGGACTGATCGACAAGGCTGTAAAAGATTTCTCAAATAAGGCGACTGGAGGCTGGTGTTGTAGCTTGAAGCTGGCGGTGAACACTTCGAACATTCGCAGTGACAATGGAATTCTGGCATCTGATCATTATTTAACTGTGTTGTTTCAACGATGTTATTAAATTGGTGTTGTATAGCCGGAACATTTTTGAATGCTGAAAAATTGGTAGGTGGTCATGTTAAAAAGTCTGTAACTTCGTCGTTTTTCAACAGAATCACATTTTACTTGGCAGTTAGATGTAGAAGGTTTTAGTAAATGAATCTGTAAAATTTCAAATTAAAAGTCCAAATGGTTGCTGTGAAAACAGCGAAAAACTATAGGGGTCCACTTTTTTGCCACACCCTGTATAATAAATGCAGATAAAGACAGCAAGCTACAACTAGCAACAGCAGACACATGCACAATGCTTGCTTCAAAACATTTGTGAAAGCATTATGACTGCGAAGAACCATCATTAAATCTAACTATGAAAACAAGTAATTTGAGCAAAGCTCATGAGACATGACAGCTTTAGCAGTTCACTTCACCCACTGTCTTGGTCTATATCCAGCCATTTCATCGCAATTCACTCTTGAAGTTTGCACCGCAGCCGAAAATCACACAAAAACACAAAAATACTTATTTAAAGGGTTCAGGGTCATTCGAGGTCATCGATGTTAATATTGCTAGAAAGCTTGTCACTAGTGCTTGTTATGATAAGCAGCATGTCTATGCCTATCTGCAACTGTTTTCATGCTAGATGAGCCAATATCGGCAAAATAACCACTTTTTAGAGGGGTACCCCTCTTTGACAGTCAAGTGTGCAGGCCCCCTTGAACATAGGGGTTCGGGACTTAAACTATGAAAATCTGTGTTTGATGCTGAAAATATCATACGCAGGTTGTCTTGGTCTATATCCAGCCATTCCGTCGCAATTCACTCTTGAAGTGTGCGTTGCAGCCAAAAATTGAAAATTTTTTTAAAAACCCCTTTTGAAGGTGTTGATAAAACTAAATAAGCATGTGACCAGTGCTTGTTATGATAAGCAACATCTCTGTACCTATCTGCAACTGTTTTGACACCAGAAGAACAACAGCGGCAAAATAACATCTTTTAAGGGGGTACCCCTTTTTGACACCCTTGTTTGAGGGGAAACCCTTCACCCAGCGGCACCAGATTTCATCACGAAAGTCCTAGGGGCAGCCCACAGTGAAGATTTCGTGATCCTAGCTTGCACCGTTTTGATAAGGATGCAGAGTGTGACAGACGGACAAACAGACAGACGCCGAGGCCAAGACGTGCAAAGCATTCTGCTGTTGGGTGTACTTAGTTGATGTCTAAACCAGTCAGTTCATTATTTACTTCTACACTATCGCTGTTCTGCCCTACAAGGGGTATTTGATTATTTGACTTCAAAACTTAACCAAAACCAACATTATATTTATTAACATGAAGTCAATATTTCTGCCTAAAATTTACACAGCTGACATTCACAAAAAGGACCAAGCACAAAGTATAAACTATCAACAGCCTTCTTAACTACATTACAGTTCATATTACTACAGTAAAACTTCGTTATAATGGACTCGGTTAAAACGTACACTCGGTTACAACGTACTGACTTTTACAGTCCCGTCAAACTTCCTATTCTTTAGCATAGGACGTCTGCTGGATATAACGTACTCGGCTATAACGTACCCTCGGTTATTACGGACGTCATTTGCGGTCCGCAGGCCAGCAAATGCCCTGCATACAACGTAATGTAGAATAGATCACCCACCTAGCACAGCGTGGTCAGTCAGCCAGCATGAACACAACCCCTGCAGACACAGTCACACGCCCAGACGCCAGTCTTCCAGTGTGTTGGCATTCTAGGGATGCAGCGACTGAGTGAGTGGTCAAGTGGGGGAGGGCAATTAGATAGCAATTGACGGCGTACGTGTAATCTGATCCGTTTATGACCAGTGAACTGCCTCTTATCAGATCACCTGCTGCCAGCAGACGTCACGTTTGATGAGTACGCCGCCGTGGATGAGAATGTGGAGACGTGCCAGCAACTGACAGACGACGACATCGTCGCTGCAGTGATGGCGTCTGCTGAGCCAGGCAGCGCTACACCGTCAGACGAGGAGGGGGAAAGGAGGAGGGAGACTTGACCTGGCTCGATCACCCAGGTCGTCCACAGGCTATGGAGGCCTTGGCCACTTTGCAGAACTTGGGACACTTTACCTTCTGGGCGTCAGCATCAGCGAGAATGCCCAGATGAACCTGCTGTCCGTGGAGCAGTTTCTTACGTTGAAAGGACAATGCACCACCCAAATGACTATGGACAATTTTCTAAAAAAAATAGTCGGCTTAGAGTAGGCCTACAGACTGTACACTAGACAAATGATCTGAAGTCCAGGCATGTCTGATTTTCTGTCTATCGTTCTGTCTGCGTGTGCGTGCAGTGGCGTGACGTCATAGTAACAATGACGTTTGATTGAATGTATGTGTTTGCATTGCTAATAAAAATATGAACTGTGCTATGTTTGGTTACAACGTACCTCGGACATAACGTACCAATTTTTCTGGTCCCTAGAAGTACGTTATAACGAAGTTTTACTGTACTTCAAAATCAAATGCTATCAGCTAAAACAAATCTGGATGACATTTTTACATACATGACCAAAATGGCCATTGGCCCCACAATTGTAGCAGAACTTCCGTTCTACTTTTTCTGACTTGGCTGTTATAACAGGCCCAGAGGAAGTCTACAACAGTAATACAAAGTATATATTAAAACCACTATAAACATATAAAAATACTTTCTTTTGACAGTCAATTCCTTCTTAAGTTAATCCAGGTACCATAGGCCGGATCCTGTAGAATAAACCTTTGAAAATATCGTTACAGCAAGACTTTTAAATGTACAATGACTTTTCCATCACTCAAACGACACCTTCTAACACTCTGCACCATAGCTACATGAAAGCTCAAATTAACTAGCCTATTTGTCAAGATTTAAGAAAAGCTGAGTCTCTAAACTAGAACTTTTGGAACGGCTACAGCAATATTTATTTTTAAAAAAATGATAAAAAAGCTACACACACAAAAACATTACAATACAGCAAGAATGGAAAAGAATGACATAACAAGTTGACAACTGATGACTCACTGTCAAATGGTACTGTCTCCACAAGTCTGGACATTCCTACATAAAACAAAGCAAAAACAATTATGCATACATGCATATAAAAATCATTGTTAACAAGAAATCTGAGCTAATGCTCATGAGATGGGCCAGAGCCTATAGCAGTTCCTGTTCGAAGGTAATCTTGGTCTATCTCCATCCATTTCATCGCAATTCACTGTTTTGCAGCCAAAAAATCACTAAAAACCCCTATTTTTAGGGTTCAAGGTTAATTAAAGGCATCAATGTTAACAATTCTAAGAAGCTCGTCGCCAGTGCTTGTTATGTTAAGCAGCATGTCTGTGCCTATCTGCAACCATTTTCATGCTACACGAACCAATAACGGTAAAATAACGCCTTTTTAAGGGGAGTGCCCCTTTTTCTCCCCTCATTCGTAGGGACCCCTTTCATGCAGTGGCATGGAATTTTGTCACAAAATACTAGAGACTCTAAGCTATCATATGGTGAAAACCAGAAGTCTCTATCTCACCCTGGCTGCAATCGGTACCGGGTTGTGAAAGACAAACATACAGACACCAAGACAGAATTACAATAGATAATACGTGCTATGCTAACTCTTGCACGTAAAAAACGGCCTGTTTTTTTGCCACAGTTACTTCAAGTTAGAACAACCCACAAAATAAACTACGGAATTGCAGTGACAAACGTTTTCAGGTCTGAGAGTCATTCAATCAATTCAAAAGCATTAAAGCAATTACACAAAAACTCAAATACTGATTTATTAAAAACTGAGATACAAATAATGTACAACATTCACACAGTAAAATTCAATGCCAACCGTCTGAATGTGGCCACGCATTCCACATCGTCGGCAGATCTCGCTCCATATACATCGCCGTCGGTCACAGTCTCGAACAGCATGGCCAGGCTGATGACAGTTGAAACACAATGACGCCGGACAGCTTCTTGCCAGATGACCACGCACTCCACAAAGCAAGCATGCTAACAGCTTCTGCATGATTTCAAACAGAAAAACTGCTCAACATCTCAGTTATACACATTTCTAACAACCATGCCCTTAAATTGGTTTATGAGAGCTGCTACCAAAAGAGGGAATAAGGACAACCACAGCAAGTTGCTAACGAGATTATTATTATATTATTATTATTATTATTATTAGAGCTGTCAAATTAACACATTAATTTAACGCACTAATGCATTAGTAAATTAATGCGCATTAAAAAAATTAATGCGCATGTGTAATGTATTTAAATTACTAAAGTCCGTGAAGCAAAAGTTCCAATATTCCGTTAAACTGCGGTCATTTGACAATCGAATGAATTCAAGCAACTAAACTGTAGTTTCCGTTCCATCACTACTGTAAATAAATATTATTTAGATGACAGGCTAATGGATTTCTACGCTAGCAATGATGTCAGTTATTGTTGAAAAATGTGCTTTCTAACTTTCTATATTTTACAGGCAAGGCCCCAAAATGTCTTTCACTTTCTCCTTTCCTCTCCTCTTTCCTTTCCCTTTCAATCCATAAGAAGTAAGACCCCTCAAATCTAGCTAAGTTGCCTGTGGAACACTGTGAGCTTTGGACTCGACATACAGCATGGTCTATAAAAAAATGTGGCACTTCACTTTTGCCCATATCTTTGCCAATTATTAACCTATTTTCAAAATTCTTTCACCGGCACACTCTGCAGACAATTTGCAATAATATGGTTATTATATATATTCCACCACACTGCAATAGCGTCTTTACACTACCTTGTGAAATGAAAATGTAAGAAAAAACTAACGATAATAACAAACATTTTGGTAAATGGAAAAAACACATCAGACCGACACTGCGGTGAATCATCCATATGACATTAAACTGTGTTAAACCCACACAGTTTAGTGTCATACAGATCATTAACCGCAACGTTGGTCTGAAATGATTTATTTACCAAAACGTTTGTTAGTTATTATCGTTATACATTCAAATTTCACTTATATTTCACAAGGTAGTGTAGAGATGCATTTACGATGCACTGGAATATATAATAACCACATTAATGTAAGTTGCCTGCAGAATGTAAGAGTGAAAGAATTTTGAAAATCGATCAATAACTGGCGAAGATATGGACAAAAGTAAAGTGCCACGTTTTTTATGGACCACCCTGTAGAAAACAATGTCAATACGTGACATCCCTATGTGCCTACCCGCTTGTACATCTAGTTACTAATGTAGGCTACAAAAACTACAGATCAATGATATTGTTAAATACAACTTTTAAAGCCACTATTCAAGTCACATAGTTATCTTACTTTAGGCAGAGGACAATCCCTTGCTAAATGTCCTCTTTCACAGCAGTTGACACACCGAGCTCTGCTTGCTGTTTGCGTGTAGTAGCGTGAAACACTAGGTGTACCAGCAGTCAGGTCTTGCGCATTTACCTCCCAATCACACTCTGTCAACACAACACATTAACTAATTGATATGCCACAAACTAAACAAGTATGAAGTTTTTACAGTGTGTCAAGATAGTAGCATGCTATGCAGGTGCCTTGTCTTGGCTATAGCAAAGGTATCTTTTTTAATGTGTCCAAGAGTCTGTCTGTCATACCCTGTTGCACTACCAAAATGGTATGATCTACAATCATGAAATCTTCACTATCAATTCCCAGAAAGACTAGCTTTAGGATCCATAAAGTTTTTCCAGGAAATCGAAAGAAATCGCCCTGATCAGTCGCTAAACAAGGAGTAGGAAAAATTAGCAATTTTGAAGCAATAACTCACTGTATCTCAAAAATGGTGCTAAATACTGCCAAGGTTGCTATTAATCACTAATAAATAGGAAGTCCCATAACCCCTTTCAATTACTACTAAACTCAACAACCCTGGATGACCCAAAATGCCTGTACTGCACCCTACCATACTGCATAAATAATGCTAGCCATCAGCTATGTAAGATGGAGGCACATAGATGTTTTACTGTGATCAATATGGTGATGATGTCAGAAGCTCTATATTTTTCTTGCAACCTCAGCCAACCTGATATCCAAAGTCCAAGCTACAAGTACCTATTGACCAGTTTTGTTAAGCTACATCTTAACATACAAGAGCTCATACCTGGCAAGCTATTCAGCACAGCAGTCAAAGCATCAATGTCAAAAGTCTGAGGAAAGCCGATGTTGATGTTACTCAGTTTGATGTCATCAGGGACTCCATCAGAAGACAATTCATCAGACGAAAAATCACAGCAGAAAGCATCAGATGTTGACTCGCTATCAGAGTCAGCAACAACTGGCTTAACTCTCTGAGCTTCAGAAATAATCCCACTCTTCTGCTTCACTTTTGATTTCTTGTCTGCCAGATGTTTCCCATCAGCTCCACAAACCTCCTTGCAACTAGGAGATCTTCTACCATCATTCAGCAGGTTAATCGGTAGACTTTTTGCAGCGGTAGACTTTACAAATGAAATACTGCTTGCGGAACTGGTTGCATCTACTTTCTTTGACTTGGTTTTTACTTTATCGCCCAATTTAGAAGTTTTACAGCTTGCAGTCTTACTTTTCAGTTGCTTCGAAGACAAACTGATGGTGGCAGTACTATTACTCCTGCTAGGTTCATCTTGTGGCAGTATTTCATCAATTATTATCAATTCATCATCATCTGAGATATAACTTGCAATGGAAGTTTCGTGCTTAGTTAGACTAGCTGCTATATCAAAGTTTATATCTAAAGCAGCATCACGAAGTGGTGTTATCTGCACATCTGAATAGCTGTGGTCATCTGAAGCTCCAGTCACATAAAGATGATTTGGCTCGTAGTGAATGTGGCTATACAACAGCTCTTCTAGATCACCGAGGTCCTGTGTAGAATCAGTGTCTGAAGCATAGCTTTGACTACTGTAGTAATCCATATTGTTATAATCATCAATACTGTAGGCCCACGATGCATCAAAGCCAGTATTTGCATGCATAACCAACTGCAAAAAATCAACAGCATCACATGATTCATACTGCACAGCTATTATCAGTCCATATTCACTGATCCAGATTCTAATATCAGTAGCGCATCCCAGATGTTGGCCATCCTCCATGTTTGACATATGTCGCTTATATACATGCTTTTTCAGCAGGGCTGTCAAGGCCCTTGGCACTGATTTACCCACGAGGCCTCTGACACCACATAGTGATCTGCGACCACCCTACAGTGGCTATACCACAACTGTAGGATAGGCCTATCTGTAGATATAGTAGACCCGTATCATCTGTTTCTTGGGTCTACTATTTCGCTCGCTCCTCTCATGAAAAAATATTTGCGACCCTAGATTTTAGATTTCCCTAAATATTTTCTAGACTTTTTTACTAACTTCAAGTTGTGACAATAATTCATCCGGGTCTCATACACTAACGCACCTACTTGTCATAGGCTATCGCAGTGACTTCGCAACCGCGTGCAACCGTTTTCTATTCACCTTATCACTGCCTATTCGTCAAATTAAGCGAATTGAACAACAACAACAATTGTTTTTATGAGTAAACAAGCACCTGCGTAGAATATCAATGCATTCTTTTTTCAATGCTTATGGGCTTCATTGCTGTTTAGTGATGGGCAATAAACTAAAATTTAATCGAACTGAAACATAACTTACTGTTTTAATTTATGGATTTATTTCTATTTACTTTTGTAACAGTTGCTACGCTCAGTTCACTGCTGTTGGTCCAATGACATTCTACAGTACAAAAAAATAAAGCAGCTACTGGGTCTTCATACTTGTCATTGATCTTGTCTGCCTTTGTTTGTAGCTTACTTACTCAGTCTATATTTTACTTAAATTTATTTTGTTGTTAAATTATGTTTGCCGTACATGTATTTTTGTAACTTTATTGGAGACACATAATTGTCTATTTCATTTTCGTTTTTGTTTTCACTATGTTGTTTTTTTAATTATTTTGTGTACCTTGTGTCACTGTTTTGTACCTCAATACTATAATGCACTGTTATGTGTCTCAAAAAACGTCCTACTTTGTGATTGTCCTTATCTTCTCTAAATATTAACCAATTTTCAATTTTTTTTCACTGGCAAACTCTGTGGACAAGTAGCAGTCATGTGTTTATTAAACAATCCACCATAGCATAACTGCGTCGCCACACTACCATGTGAAACTTTAGTTGTCAAAAAATCAAAAAATCTCAGTAATGCATATGCCAAAACTATCTTCTGAGACAATTTCTCACTAATTGTCATATTAAAAGTAAACAGTCCGCAAATTCAGTCACAAATAAAATAAAACAAAAAACAATTAACATCTGACTGCAGCAGATAGTCTGATAGTCTGGTTGTTTACAATAACGTTTATAAATAATAACGTAAATAAAGTGCAAAAAGCGATTCATTTGAGTTAGATTCGACGAATTAGAGTAAAGTGAAGTATAGCTAGTGGTAAGGTGAATAGAAAACGGTTGCACGCGGTTGCGAAGTCACTGCGATAGCCTATGACAAGTAGGTGCGTTACTGTATGAGCCCCAATTCATCCCCCAAAGCAATGAAAATTGTTTAGATTGATCGATCAATCCATCGTCAGTTTCAGCGATCACTGTCTAGTGCGGGGCCCTTCGGCACAGTTGAAGTTTGACCATACTCCGAAGAAGAAGATGCCACCCCCTTTAAAACGGGCCTGCTTTTCAAAAATTCAACATGATATATATGCAGTAATTTCTAGTTATCACTACAATTCATATTACTTACAACACTAAAATCATTCACTTAAACTAAAACTTTATTATCACGTGTAATGTAAACAAACAACAGCATAGAATACTTAAATGCATATAAAAATAATAATTAATCTTAAGGCTGTGCGAATCGAACTTTTTAGTACTCGCTACGTCGAGTTCGAGTATCTTGTCGAATAGTCGATTGACTGGTATAAAAAATAGCAATATAAAATAAAATCATTAACTGAGTTTGTAATTTGCAATACAAATTCGCTGTAAAATAAGTCGAAACTAGAAATACGTTCTGTGGAACGAGGTATCTGCATAGGCCTATGTCCCATTGCCACGCTATAGCTGTCGCGTTTTAGCATTATTCTTCGTTTACACTTTACACGATCAAGCAAACATCGAGCAATTATCGAGCAAACATCCAGCAAATGCATTCAAAATACACGTACACGACGTGTGCTCTAATTCCTCGATGTTTGCTCGACGTTTGCTTGATGTTTGCTTCATATAGGCAATGCTTTATGCATGTTTCATATTTGCTTGACGTTTGCTCAATTTTTGCTTGATGATTGCTTGATCGTGTAAACGGGGTATCACGCTTTTACTTCATGGTGCACGCCCGCAAGGCCAGCGTACAGTGTGACTACAAGGGACGTTCATAGTTTTGCAAGTCGATATGTTAGACTAAAAAAATTTAATATCTAGGCTATATACACCAACAAAACGCACATTTCTCCAGAACTCATGTGAGCTTAAAGCTGATATGACGTCATTATGACTTACGACGTCATAAGGTGTTTTATATTGGTCCCTCCAGCCAGGCTTCTACCACAGACTTGAGTCATTCATTGTTTGGATAGCGGACACCACAGTGAAAATTTTTAACATTTAAAAATAATAGTTACTGTAAATCAAGTCTCTGCTGTATGTAGCGTGGTCGTATTGTATGAAGCCAGAGTCGCGAACAGTTAGCTGGGTAATTTTAACTTTGGGATTGGACAGCAGTGCCGGGCTCTGCCGGATTTAGGGGAGATCTTCGGGGCTCGCTCCCAAGCCCCCACACATCAGGGCTCCCCAGATTATACATTGTAAAAATTGGTCAACCTTTCAGAAAGACGACAGATATCACTGTTAACTTCTCAATAAAATTTTACGGACAACGTCAAATCCTGATGTGCCATCGTAATTAACAGAAGCGTTTTTATTAATGGCCAGCGCAGATTTCGGCTACTGTGTATTCATATAGCAAATGAAAAATTCATGAACGTAGGCCTATTTGTCAGGGCTTCCACAAAATCACATATCGCGAGGTCTTACGTTCGTAGGCATAGGCCTACATCCAGCTGCAGACAGGAGAATTGTCGTGCGTAGGCCTACAGTATATTCATGCTGCTTGCGTTAGCACTTCAAATCGTAGGCTATTTAGCTGTTTAACGCTTTATGACGTCATAAATTTCAATGACATCACATCCGCTTTAAGCTCATACGAGTATGGGAAAAATATAACTTTTACTGACGTATAAATTTTAAAAAGTTTGTTAGTCTTATATACGGGGGCCTATCGAGTTGTAAACTTTGTTTAATTTTCATCGTACGTATAGCTTTTTCACAGCTGGCACAGATTTCGGCTATTGAATATTTATAATCGCAAAACACACAAAAAGTTACAATGAAATAAATGCGTTTGGCCGTTAACTGAACGCGCTGGACTTGGGGGCTATTTAGGATTTTAAGTTAGGGGGCGTAAAACAACGGGGTCTGGAAAACAGAAGTTTTCTATAGTGGGGTCCAGGGACAAACCCTGGAAAAAGGTCTGGAGGATGTTGTCCCCCAGAAGTTGAAGCTTTTTTGTGTTGCATGCATTTTTGCACTGGTGTAGCTACAGGAATTTTTTCTCTAAAGAAACAAATCCAGAGAGTCCCTTCCTTTCCTTCCTTTCCTTTTCCCTTCTCCTTTTCTCCTCCTTTACTCCCTTTTCTTCTTTTTTCTTTACCTTTCTATTTAGCTTTTTCCTCTTACCCTTATCCCTCTTTTCCCTAGCTTTAGAACCCTAAAATTCTAGTTGTAGGGACTGGGGGAGTGTTGTGAGCTTCCCCAGCGGGTTCTGGGGCAGAACCCCGGCCAAGAATCAAATTTCGTGCATTATAGGGCCTAGCCTTAAAATGAGATGGTGGCAACAATTTTAACTATTTTTCTGAGTATTCAACTGACCACATTTAGTACAGTTTAAACAATAGGCCTAAGCCTAAAGACAAACAAGGGTGGTGCCACATATTTACAAGAAATTTGAGCGTATGATCACGAGACGCGCGAAAGCCTATAGCAGTTCCGGTTCAGTAGTTTAGCTGAAAATTTGGGTGTTCACGCTAAGTTAATATACAAATACCAAATTCTCTACCTGGACCGCATAACGCCACCTTGTGAATGACAGACTTGTGTCGCAGCCCGAAATCGCCAAAAAACTTCCATAAAACCCCTTATTTTGGCGTTCAAGGTCATTCAAGGTCATTGAATTCGGCGACAATCGAGAGCCAGTGTACGACTTCCTATTATAGTGATTAATAGTAACCTAGGCCCTATCTCGCACCGTTACTAAGATACAGCGACTTATTGGCCAAAATGCGCAAATTGTTCCTCCCCCTTCTTATTTAACGCCCTCATTCGGGGTGACCCCCTCCGAATTTATGAAAAAGCTTTACGATTCCTGAAACTAGAGTCTTCCAGGCAGCCGACGGTGAAGTTGGTGATTCTAGCTTGCACCGCTTTTGACTGATCCACCCGTGTGACAGACGGACAGAACTGCGATGGTATAAGACGCGCTGAAAGAAGTAGCTGCTTTCGCGCGTAAAAAGTTGGGCTATGAATAATCTGCTAGCGAAGCCAGCAGAATAAATTGACCTGTTTATGCAGAAATGTCGCACTGACCTGATTTGAAATGCATAGTTAAAATGCAAAACTAAAACTTGATCGTTTTGGGGGCAAATTGTTGGGGGACAACTTTGGACAACCTGTATGTTGTCCTCCCTGCCCAAATATTGGAGGGGATATGCCCCCGTCATCCCCCGGGATCGCCGCCCATGCCCGCCACGATTTCATCTTTTCGGATAAATAATATTATAGACCTATAGCTGACTTCTGTTTTCCAGCTATTTTGAATTTTTGACTAGGCCCTGCGCAAAAAATAACGAAAAAAGAAGCCTTTCAAGGTCATCCAAGGTCAATGATTTCTATCTCATCTGAAACGGTGTATGCCACTTCCTATTAATGATTTATAGTAACCTTGGCCATATCTCTCGCCTTTCAGAAATACGGTCACTTACAGTATAACTTGAAACTTTTCATTGAAAATTGCGGCTAAACCGCTGCAGATTGAGACGTGGTTACTATTGACAGCCTATTGCTACCGCCCTATCCGACGGTACCATAGCCGATCCTCTACGACTTACCGTTTAGCCACAATATCGCACGATTGGCATACCATAATGCGTTGTGACTCTTCAAGGTCATTCAAGGTCAATGATTTCTATCTCATCTGAAACGGTGTATGCCACTTCCTATTAATGATTTATAGTAACCTTGGCCATATCTCTCGCCTTTCAGAAATACGGTCACTTACAGTATAACTTGAAACTTTTCATTGAAAATTGCGGCTAAACCGCTGCAGATTGAGACGTGGTTACTATTGACAGCCTATTGCTACCGCCCTATCCGACGGTACCATAGCCGATCCTCTACGACTTACCGTTTAGCCACAATATCGCACGATTGGCATACCATAATGCGTTGTGACTCTTCAAGGTCATTCAAGGTCAATGATTTTTATTTCATTTGAAAGGGCGTATGCCACTTCCTATTAGTGATTAATAGTAACCTTGGCCCTATCTCTCGCCGTTTCCGAGATATGACCAGTTTTCTATTGCATTTCCTACCCCTTTCATCCAAACCCCAATTTGAAAATATTCCCTTTGCACCGCATCGCTAAAATTTTGCATGCCTAAGTTTATGGCACGTGGCTTATAATTCGTGTAAAAAGTTATCCCCTACAAACTAAGGCTTATGGGGTGTTTACACGATCCAGCAAACGTCCAGCAAACTTCAGCAAATGTATTCAAAATACACGTGCTAATGCTGGACGTTTGCTGGATCGTGTAAACACTAAACACCCTATTAGCCACAATATATCTGTGACAGACGACAGACGGACGCGGACGACAACCGTGCCTATATAGCTCGATCGTTAGGGCCTACTTAAGTACGGTCGGCTAACAAATCGAATGAATGCGCGTAAGCAAAAATTAATCTTCAGAGACAGCATAGAATACTTAAATGCATATAAAAATAATAGCCGAGGCATTGGCCGGGCTAATCGTTGCATGAGCAGAACATAATATATCCGTGAATTTGTGACCTAATGAACATGACTGGCGTTCCTGCTGGTGCAAAACCCGGTTAATGAATAGTTGGAGCACTGCCTTCATGACAATTTAATGAATTTGCGGTATACGGTTTTTGCTCATTGGCTGAAAAGTTTTGTGCGCCACCGCTGAATGGCACTGATTTGAATGCGCCTACTCGCAGTACGAAGCCAGGCAAAGCTTTCTTGCCAACGAACTTGCGAAGCCTGAAGTATACCGGTGATTTCAGCAAGCGAAGAGGCGGGCGGGCGCGTTGGGAGGTGAAGGAAGATGTGTCGTGGTGCGTAGCAGACGGTAACTGTACGATTCACATCAGCGGTCAGACGACGAATTATCATCGTCCGGTCATTCATTGCCCGAGGCACTGCACCTGGCCGCGCAGAGCGGTCATCGTTTGCCCGCTCCTACATCCGACTGACAATGTGAACGCACTGAAGCATTAACACTGCTCAAGCTGGCCCGCCCAACCAGCACCTGTTTCCACAATAGCTGGCCGGGTCTCCATGCCGTTAACATAATTCGTTTATAGTTATGGCTTTCAACATGTTTACTACTGTGCGGCAAATCTGATGCTGATGCTAAATATGCGATTATTTGTGATCAAGAACAAAACGCCAACCATTGAAAGAAACCATTGAACGTTCCATTACGTTTTGGCCAGCGCTCTAACCGTGGGAAAAAGTTTACCGCTGATATTGGTTTAAAGCAAAACGTAGCTCATCTAATGATTAATGAAAGCTCACGACGGCGACGTTTGTTTTATTAGTTTTTGGCCCACCGTTACAATGAGTACCATAATTATGCGTTCACGGATATTGTTGACAGAAGCAAGCACCGTGGGTAGGTACTATAGGTAGTATCGCAAGCTGTGTATGTTAATGCACAGACGGAGAGCGGCGGACGGAGTGACTGACTAGCTGGGTCGGTCGGACTCCAGCTGGGATGGCGACGCGGTTTGACGCATACCTTCTGCGGATTAGTCAATAAACAACAGACGCCGAGTGGACAGTCTGTTCCTACATGCGGAGGCAGGGTGGGATTGAGAGAGCGAGGGTGGAGGATGACGAGTGAGACAACGATGGGAGGACTCGCCATCCAGGGGGCGGGGAAGAGAGGCGGCAGACAGTGTAGGCAGACAGCGCGGGCGCGGCTCAGTGCACTTCCATAATACGCGCAACATCTGGTCGCTTTTGATAGGACGCTCAGCCGTCGCCGCACGTTGCTGTATAGTGCACTGCTGCTTACCCGACGCGCGCCCGCCTGTCTATAGCGGGTGTTCATCTGTCCGCAAGCTCCCACTCACCCTTCCCTCTCGACCCGCCAGCAGCTTTGCGTCGTCCCCACAGCACCTCGACTCGACCGCCACTGCACTCACTCGCACACGCTAGCACCGACACCTCACTACTCAGCAGATCGCAGCGCTTCACACTCACAGTCAGTCGGGACGTTAACGGACACTGACGACGCCTGCACGAAGGCAACGTCGACGATTAGCAACGAAAGACATGTCGAGCAGCGTCATATGGCGAGTGGCGCAAGAGACAGTCAGCGAGCGTGAAAACATCAGTGCACCGGACGCCGGCAATACAGAGTCAGCGACGTCACTGCCGCCGCCACCTCGCGACGCCCGCAAGTCCTCCGAGACTTTGACGACTGAACCGTCAGTGGTGACGTCAACGGCTGCGACGGCCATGTTGGAAGACAGCCCGACACGTCGCCGCAACAAACGAAAAATGACAGAGCCGCGACGCCGTGCGACTGACTTCAGCATCCGCAGCATCTGCTCGTCGTCCAACAGCGACGTCGAACACGACGACGACGACAAGACCACCGCAGACGCGTCCGTCGCCGCCAAGATCTGGAAACCCGGAAACGTGTTCGACACTTCGCCGACCGCGAGCGCGACCGTGACGACCAATTCGTTCAGTTTCTATCCGCTCAACATTCCGTTGTTCCACCCTGCCTTTCAGCACGGCATCGGTGCGATGTACGCGGCCGTCACGACACCGCGACCATCAAGCTCTGAGAGCAGCCTCGGCTCCAGCGGCGAGCACGACCGATCCGCGCATGCTGACGACACCAACTCGTCCGGCGGACGTCCTGCGAGCTCCGGCAGACAAGGGACTACGGGTCCCAGCACGTCCAGACGACTGGCGTCAGAGTCTGCATCCTGCGCGTCGACGCTACCCACAGAGAAAGAACCGCGCTACGTGGCGCGTGCCGTCAGTCCGCGCAAGAACTACAAGAACATGACGAAACAGCGACGCATCGAGGCGAACGCTCGCGAGCGGACGCGCGTTCACACCATCAGCGCCGCCTTCGAGAGTCTGCGACGAGCCGTGCCGTCCTACTCGTACAACCAGAGACTGTCCAAACTAGCCATCCTCCGCATAGCCTGCAGCTACATCCTGGCGCTGGCCAGACTCGCGGACCTCGACTACAGTGCCGCGTCCGACCGAGCCGATAAACAGCTGAGTTTTGCCGAGTGCGTGGACCTGTGTACGCAGACGATACAGTCCGAGGGCAGAGCTAAACGCAGACACTGATGATGCTTGATGCACTTTGCACTCTGACAAACCAGTCGTCAGTCGCCGTATGTTTCGCCGTGTTTACGTCTTAAAATCTTTATTTGGTCTTGACGTTGCTAAATATACTCATTACTTGACAGTTATTTTTTAAAAAACTTTTTGTCTATGGCACTGGATTTGAAAGTATTTTGGGGTTAATATGGACGCAGATTAATAACGTGAAGCTGAAGTGCTATATATCATTAATTGCTAGCCAAATATTTTTATTTAAAATATGTTGTAACTATACTACAGCAAATACAACGTAAAATTTGGCTTTGTTAACTTCTTATATCTGTGTGTAATTTTTGGTTTGGTTAAGGCATAAATCGTGGCGGTGTAAACGTAGCTTACTTGAATTACACTTTTTTATTTACGTGCACTTACTTCTCCTTATTTGTGTAACTTCAACACTAACTTGTCAATTGCGATCGAATACTTTTCATAATTACATGCAAATGCATGTCTTAATCGCGAATAGCAGAATTAATCTAGAAAGTTGTAATACAGGTCGAAATTTCCCCGGGCTTAGTCATAAGAAGTCTCACGAAAACCTGCTGTAGCTACCTGTGCCTTCTCCAAATAACCAGATAATCCCACTGCTTAAACTATTAAGGTCGTATTTAACCTTAGTGATAGTTAGTCGGTGACTATGTAGGCTGTATAAATGCATCGAGACGTGCGTTATGTAAGGCGTGCATGAGATCGATGCGAGTGAGACGGGCTGAGCTCGTATCAAGTTGACTGCAGTCCTACTATTAAACCAGGTGCGTTGACTGCGATGCAATGACTGGTCGATGTGCGCGCCGCAGCTGGTCGGTACATGTCTCACGGCTTGTTTCACACTCACACTGTAGGACTCAGTCTACTGCTCCCTAGCGGGGTGGGGTGGTACGGGAATGAGGCGTACCTGCTGGCATCATTGCTCGGCCGACCGACAGCGACCGGGTGTGTAAACATATTGCGGCGGGCAGGCGCACTGGGTGCATTGAAATACTCGCTCGTCGACAGTTACAATGGCTCGCGCGGGTCGCCCGTGTCACATTAAAATGTCTCCCCCGTGAAAAATCTGCCAGGGGGAGATAATCACGGAATTGATATATCTTCCTCTTATTAAAATATCGCCGGCCCCATAAAGTCCTTCTATTATAAGATCGCCCCCAGAAAAGTCTACCCCGGCCGACAATTTACCGGTAAAAATCGTACCCGCCCGGGCGGCCGCCGGACGGAGCTGATTTTTGCCGATAAATTGTCGGCTGGTAGAGACTTTTTTGCGGGGGGGGGCAATCCTATAATGGTTCGTCGGCTTGTGACGCTCGGTGTGGCTTGTAGCTCTGAGTACAGGTGTTCACTGCTCATTGCTGGCGTCGAGTCGACCACACAGTCGCCGTGCGCTAGAATCTCAGTGCAGTGCAGGCGACGCTGTTACAGTCGTAAATAACTGAACGACCGACGGCGTCGCGTCAAGCCGACATTACTAGAATGTTGTCGTGACTGCTGACTATGCCGTATAGGGCGTCCGAGCATAACTCCCCCAGCACCACCCCTCTATCAACAAGGCAGACCCGAACTCCCTCTGGGAGAGAACTCCTTAGGCTACAACGATAGCCTATATGCGCCGCATTTGTCTGACCATGGAACACTCCATAGATAGCAGCGCGGCTAACTATATAAGACTTCCTTGATCTGACCGACAGCTTTTACAGTGGGAGTAATTAGAACTGAGGATCGTAGGTATCCGGCGGTTCGATTTGGTGCTGTAGCGCCGTAATAGCCCCTGCTGATAGCAAATCCGTCGGTCTGCCACATAACATAAGCATCTGAAGTGTATTTAGCAAGGTTTTAATTACCGTCAGCTGATACCTTCATTTTAAGTGAGTTGCGGAGTCATCCAGTATTTCTAAGCGGTCTCCTTTAAGCCGTGTGATGCACATGAATTCAGTGACATTTCTGCTGAACACAGGAGGCGATTTAAGGTCGAACGATTACGATGTAAATAAAAGACGGACTGATTGAGTGGAGACTAATGAAACGCTGCAGGTGTAGTGCACTAGATGGACAGGCGGTCGGCGATGATGAGGAAGCGTCCAAGCACGAGCTGCAATGTGGGATGATGCTATTACTGTAGTAGTGTAGTGTATGTCGAGGTTCGTCTGAGTGCTGTCTGTAAGAAGAGAGAGTATTGATTCCAGTCCACGTCTGCAGTGCATGGCCGGCAGCGATAACGTCGACCAGTTAACAGCGTGCTGATGATGCGGCGGCAGCACACCATCTGGCTGAATAATGCCCCGTGCAGTGCGACGCGGCCAGCACCTAGTCTGATGTTTCGCGATAAATCTTGCAGCCGGCGAGCACTGCTCTATGCCGGACAGTACGCCGGGTGGGTACGGAGTCTGGTGTCAGCTGGCGAGTGAGTGGGTGGGAGATGAGGTGAGGTAGACATCTGGTGGTGCTTACGTTGGTCGCTCGGTGGCGCCAGTGCAGCGGCAGCTCGTGTTTCCTGTTCTGTCGGCGTTCGCTCGGCCAGCTGGCAGTCGTCTATCGTTACTGCAGCCCGCCTGTCAGTGTCAGCGCCCGCCGCCAGCCAGCCATCCGGCCGCCACTAGACCCGCGTCATCTTGTTACATCTGGCCCTCCTGCCACGCCACTAATCTAACCTCTGGCGGCCGCCGTTTTGCACGCCTGTCGTCACCATACGATACGGACGTGTACGTTCAAGTTCAACCAAGCGTCGAATAAAAGCGTAGAACTTGCTGAAAACTTCTGCATGCTTATGCTTTAAATATGCATTAGATTCAGCAATAATTGAACTGTATAGCACTGAAGTCATAAAACTTCAATCGCAATTCTAAAGTCGTGATTTTGACTGCGTCAATAAATGAAGTAAGTCGACTCAGTGCTAGTGATGTGGTCTATGGTCGATGAGTAGCTGGATAATGAAAAGAAAGGAAACTGGTAAAGAGACTGTAATGACGTTGACGAACATCTGCAGTTCGGCAGCAGCAGCAGCAGCAGCTGAGACCAGCTACTATCACGTGACGTCACGTGACTGCGTCACCTGTCCAACGCTGCATGCTATATGCCACGTATCAAGTCCTGTCAGGTGCATGTCGAGCGAGCGCACAATCACGTCGACGCCTGTCTGTCTATAATGAATGACTACCTGTACGACTGCCTGCATGGCTACTGCCAGTACGTATACGAAGGTGATGCCATCTAGCGAGCAGGTGCGTCTGAGCGGGCCAGCTCACCTCACCTCACCTCACCTCACCTGTCTGCCGGCGCCTTGTTCACTGCTTGCTGGCTGGTGCACCTGTGTAGGCTACTAACAGGTGTGCATCATGTAGCTTGAGGATGCACCGGTGACTGACGTCGATATAGTCCGTTGACACGGCGCTATTGACAGCGAGGCGCTGCAGTCGCCTTGAGCCGATAATGATCGTACGGTAACGCTGCCTGCCAGGCACGCCGGATCCATCTGCCCGCCACTGTCGTCGCATTAGATCCGCTAACTCTGCTTTGTTGCCGTGGCTGTTCTATCAACTAGTCCCGCAACTACTAGCTGTTTAGGCATATTAGTTTGTTATTGCCGTATAAAAGCAGTCAAGTGTTGTTTGCTTTTGCAAAATTTTTTGTCGTTTTCTAATAACATTTTGTCTTAGAATTCATGCTATCCAAAACTGCTTTCTAACTGGCATTGCCTTTTCAGTTTCGTGTTCTCGCGCCATTCACACATTTACGGTTTCCTTGCTGAAAGCCTCCGATGATAGAAGGAGGTTTTTGACCGGGAGTCGGACATTTCCTCCGACTGACGTTACAAGTGTAGGGAGCCATCAACTGGGGACTCTTAACGGGGGAGCGGGCGCAGTCAGCAGCATTGTTATGCATTGTATAATGCAATATTATGAGGTTTTATTGTGTTTACAGAACGGATGCAAGGTTATCGTGATCCACTACCGACGTAATGCTAAAGTGCTACACTGCTACAGCTGTATCGTCGTACGTAGGACGTTTCTGCCAGTTCGGTCGAATGCGGCTCTTCGTACAGGATCCAAGTGACATTCAGTCAAAGATCAAGATCCATCTGAAACCACTGACGCCACGAGACCCGGACATCAAGGGTCAGCAAATCAACGGCGCGGCATAAGCATAGACCACAGCAGCAACGGAAGCGAGCTATATAGATTACGTCGAGAAACGGCAATCAAAGCCGTGATTATGGGCTTTATGGCGACTGAACTGCGTTAAGTCGTATCGGTCGCAATAATCAGGACTGTAAGGCTGATTGGAATGGAGATCTACCATACAGCTTATGTCTACACACTATACACACGTATTATTTTCAGAATCGGACAAAATTAACGTAATTACATCTAAGCCTTAGAAAGATATTCCATCAGCGTCAAATACTAGATTTTTGGCCTGCAGTTGGACTTAATTTTGCTGTTTTTTGGACTTGACAGCAGAGATCAGATCAAAAATGATTTTGATACACACATCGTGGGCCATAAAAAGGTAGGCTACCACTTTTATTTTTTGAATAGCTCCGCGAAACATTGGCTGATTTAAACAATTTTTGGCATCCGACGTCAAGAAAAAAGTTGACGCGAATGGCTGTAGTTTTGGCCGCCTCACGTTACTACTGTTGCTACGCTACCTTATAAAATGCAGAATCGTAGTTTGGCCGTTTAGGCCTACAACAGCTGTCTGTAAATTTTATGCAGATATCTAGTACATATTTTTTATTTGGTAGGCCTAACTCAGTCACATAGGAATAATTGTAGCCTACCGTTCTGTAAGTATGCAGTGGCGCGTAAAAAGCAGAACACGCGTAGGCCTGCATGTTTTAGTTTTGTAAACGATTAGCTTTGATCGTTGCAGTGAATAGTGCTGATGCGTTGAACAACTTGAACGCAGTATTCAAGATGACCACTCTTCACTGATCGCGGCTAATCGTTTCCAAAACTGTCCGACTGCTCGACCTGTATAAAACATGTATTAAGTGGCACTTTTAAGTGGTTGGTGCTGTTGGGTGCTTAGTGTTCAAGCAGTGATTCAGTTCTGTAGGCCTACAAACAATGTGTGAAATGTTAATTACTGACAATCATTACATCTGTGACAGCGTATATTACTGTTGTCCTTATTGCAATCGGATAACTACTTCATTAAGCCTATACAAGCTTCTATTAAACTCGTTGGCTGAACGATTGTGATGGTTACCGCGATAGTTGGTGTTCTATAAGCAGACCAGTTCGCAATGTAAGCCTAGAAGCAGCCTGCATAAATGTGTAGTTAGTAATGCATCGTGTAGGCTCAGTTATAGACTACTAAGACGTTAAATTTAAGTATGCAAAGCGTAAAAAAATTTGTGCTTCCGGTTGCAGCCGGCAAAAAATTAGGGACGGGGGGAGGCGGCAGAATAACTTTTTTATTATTTATTTTTTAGATGTGTCATGTAATATTACCCAACAACTCATAAAAACTGACACACTAAATAGTTCAAACTCGCGAGAACTTAAGCAAAGATACTGCTGTATTTTAGGCTAGATGTAAACAGCATTTTTCACTAAAATTTCGAAAACGCACTGAAAACTGCGTTGATATTTTTAAAGGCCCAATAACAATTTTAGGGACGCAGGTTTTTTTCTAGGGACGGATGGATACCGGAAGCACACAATTTTTTAGGGCTAAGTATACAGGCCTAAGCTTACGTTGAATTCAGCAACTTCTGTGCTACCTTGTGAGAAAATTTCAGTGTAGAGGATGATGCAACCGTTCATGATTACTTGCATTGTGCAGTGTGCAGTCAGCCAATTGCTCAATATAACGCAATTAGTCTATCATATAGGCCTATTTCTCTGTTAGTTAAAGATATAAAAGATGATATACCCTATGCTTATTTTAGTCTATTTGTTTAGGGCCTACATCATGTCCAATAATAAACGTGCCGCTTCTATTTTTACGTTAAGTTACTTTGATAACATTGTGAATCGAGTCTTTTATTTAATATAACAGATTAAACGTAATTGGCAGTTTTTATTTCGTCTTGAACAGTTTATACGAATTAACCTTCAATTCTGCAAAACCTTTAACTTTATGTAAACTCTATCAAGATTGGAACTCAGCGGCGCCTGATTACTGCAGGAACTGATCGAGACTGCATCATCGTGCATGGTCGGCGATCACGAGGCAATCGGCCATGTGGCGTGGACGGCGTGAACACCCCAATTTTTAGCTAAACTACTGAACCGGAACTGGTATAGGCTTTCGCGCGTCTCGTGAGCATTAGCTCAAATTTCTTGTCTAGCTATAGCAAGAGCCTGCACGGACAGACAGCCGGACAGACGCACAGTACCGCCGGCAGCGCCACCAAGCGAATGCATTTGTAGTTTTTTGGCAGACATAGGTTGACGTACGATTCCTCATTGCCTGACGCGTTATTCCCCGTTTACACGAGGAAACATAAGCACACATGAAGCAGACTTATGGAGCACACACGTCGTGCACGTATATATTGAATAGGCATACGTTTGTTTCATGTTTGCTTCATGTATGCTTCTTTGTGTAAACGGGGTAGCCTGTTACACACGCACAGAGACACAAACCACGTGATCTAAGTACTGATCTTTAGCTTTAACCTTTGACGTTAAGATTCAATAGGGTTCTAGAAGTTGTCGAGATACATGTTCGCGCAGAATTTCATTAAGCTAAGTGCAGTGGTTTATGAGTTATCGTGTTATCAGTGAAACAGAAAAAATAATTTAGCGACAATGCTGAAAAATCGTCGTTTCCGCGGACAGTAATAAAACTCGGCGCTCTCTTGGTAGCGTAAATGATGCACTAAATTACTGAATGAACGCAAGTAGGCTTTAGTTAGGCTATTAGTGTTTGCTGTTGTTTACTGATGATCTGTAGCGGACTGCAGCAGCAGCAGCAAAGACTTATAACGTGACTGCCTATTTAAGATGATGATAGCGCATCATTTGCAATCCTGACTCATGACAGCTAGCCTCTGTACTGCAGGTAAGTCGACTAACAAAGACAATACGAAACTACGAGCTTTGCTATTGCTCACAGTATTCAATTTGATTTCCGTATTTATACTTTTGGGTTAAACTAAAATTAATGCTAAACTATGGGATTGTGGGCGCAACCCAATTAAAGGCTTTACCGTCTGATCTATTCAGTTTTGTATAAACGCAAGATGAGCAATCGAATAAGTTTTTTATTATATGAGTAATGTGCACATAAATCAATTTAGGCTTATCGTTTAACCGTCACTAATTATTTCACTAGATAAGAAAATCTGGCTCATAAATCGTAGGGGCCTAATGTTTAACGACTCAAGCCTAAAAAAATTCCGTGCTTTCGGTTGCCTTCCGTTTCTAGAAAAAGACCTGCGTCTTTTATTATAGCATCAAAAATAGTGCACCTAGTTTTTTTTCAAAGTTTTTCTGAAAAAAAGCTGTTTACATCTAGTTTAGGCTCTATAATGTCTTATTAGAGCCAGCTCTATATAAGAGTCAACTTGGCAAATACTTTCAATATTGATGTAGAAGTGGTTTGATTTCTGCGTTTAGGCCTACCTTGCAACATAATCTGATAGGCCTATAGTGTAATGGTCATAAAACAAACAGTGCGTCGTGTTGTGAATTTGTGTTTTAAAATTCAACGTCACCATTACACAATGTCAGAAGAACTTTGCTGACTGTGATTTGTGCTATTTTATGTCTACAACCACGATGTCACCCTTACACTGTATATAAACTGAACAGTTTTTACATATTTTTTTATTTTTGCACCTAGCCAGTTATAAATTGCAAAAAAAGACAAAATAAACATGCCATTTCATTTTAAAAATGCTGCCACACAAGGCCACATTCCCTCGTAAACTCTGAATATTGAATTATGCCTATTAGGTCTGGCCTACATGTACCATATGAAAATGGTAAAAAATCGTTATTTGGCCCTTACAGTAAATATTTATCATAAATACTAATTTTGCGTTCGTGTAGTATTTAGAGATTAATTTTGTCTTTCAAATATGATTTGCTCTCAGCTTCGAGTCGTAGCATGCACGATACTTTAATTTCAGTTCAAACATGTGCCTCTAATGTGGTCGCTTCCACCATAGAATTTATTAGCACCGCTAAAGGCAAACGAACAAATAATTTGTGCAAAGCTAACATGAATCACGACAGCGATCGGTAATTCTATACTGTGTCTCAAAAAAGATCCCCGACATTTTTGACTGTAACTTGAAAACCAATTATCAGATTCTGATAATTTTCTGTACGAATATTCCTGACACAACTTGCCATCAAATGACTATTTAGTTTTCCATCTCACCCAATGTAGGCTTCTGCACTATTTAGGGAAAGCAGATCAAGGGAAATATGTGTTAAAATAAACAGAAAACCTGAAAACATCCCCAACATTATCGATCGTAACTCGAATAAAAATTAGCAGTTTGCAATAATACACTGTGTTTCAAAAAAACGGGCACCCTTTTTATTTCTTTCATAATTCACTCAAATGATGATCGATTTACACGAAATTTTTATCAGATGTAGCTGACGAAATGCTCATTCAAAATATATGGACAAAATATGGCTGTTAGTTAAATATTCTTTGCTAGTTGTGATGTAATGCTGACGTCATAGTGTGGCGCGAGTACAAACTGGTTTGTCACAACG
>Ga0209367_1000381_pt1 | contig 42146 bp, 18 predicted proteins | sample WorMetLIZISLAND2_FD_187412 | JGI IMG/M metagenome (GOLD analysis project Ga0209367, IMG submission 187412) | Marine gutless worms symbiont microbial communities from Max Planck institute for Marine Microbiology, Germany - Olavius geniculatus... ...
ACTTTGGCACTTGACGTGTCTCTAGGTGGGGGTGTTAACGCAAGTACAACTTTTGGGGGCACCACCCCCCTTAAAATTTGGGAGGGCAAAAAACGTGCAAAAATCGGTGCGATTTACGACAACTTTCAAGTTTGAGCGCAAATATCTCTGGAACCGATGAAGATAGCGACAATATGTAAACGGCGTTGACGAAAACGATCTTTTGGGCGTTGAACAAAAAATTTTTTGTGAAATTCCGTTCACTACGAACAAAGTTATAAGCGCTCATGTTGACCTACCCTAAGTCTACAATGCGCGTTTGGCGTATGCCAATGCATTTGAGTTCGGGCCACGTGACTTTGGTGCCGAGAAAATTTTACCCTTCCCCCTAATTTCCCCCAATCGGACTTAGGGCGCCGGGCGGACTCACGTTGGGCTTTGCCCCAAATTTCTAGTTTGCATTCTGTTTTCAGTAAATACAGACAAAAAATTACAAAAAGTCTTTAACAGCTACCTAGCATTGTCACAGAAATCACAGTGCTTTTGACACTAGGATATCTGAATTAGATGCTGTACATTTTGCTCAAAGGTCAGGTGATCAAAGAGATCTGAATTAGGACCATCTAGTCTTTTCTAGCATGTTACACTTGGATCTGGTGTTGTGAAAGAATTTATGAAACACTGTGCTGAATGAGTCGTCTGTTGTCAACCAGTATCAGTACTGCGTATTTTGTACAGTCGGTGTGGTATGTTTTGCGATAAAATGATGTGCACTGCACTTTGTGTGAACTTCAGATTGTTTCTGATTACCAGATTAATGCCACTGCTAGATCTTTGTTTTGTGTGGTATGGATTCACTATTCTATTCAACTAGTTTATGGCATTAATATCTCAATCAAGCATTAACATTGCAACCATCATGGAAAGGAGCAATTGCCCTCCCCCTTAATTTCTAGCTTGTCGAAAGTTTTTCTTCTTGCTCGTTAATTTCTTTCAAAAGTTTGGATGAAAATTAGTGACAAAACTGAAACTGTGATTTAAACTCTTATCTCTTCTGTCTACTATAGAAAAATAAACGTGTGTGACAAACAGAAAATAAGAAACTGTTTGACTCATTACATGTATTTTCACGCACAGAATAAAGCAAATCAGTTCAATTTATCGATCGTGTATCATGACATTTTCTGATGCACCGAAGCATGTTTCTGGACAGTACAATGTTAACACAGAACTCAACATACAATATGTACTGATGAAATTTGATCAGCAACTGGGCCCCATCACTTTTGACTGCCCATCTAGAATATTCTTCGACATCGAATGTGAAAATTTCTGTCAGATTTGGACTCTTTGATTTGATCAAGCTTTAGAACACTGAATTCTGTCATAAGCAGCAATAAGCAAATGCATCTGCGACTTACATGCATATTATTATAATGAACATTTTATTAAAAATATACACTGTTACAGCTGAAGGAATCTTAACTACACCAAGTGTGACACATGGTTAATGGGGCCCTGAATAACAGGCACATACGATTGTGAAATACTGAGACCTGAGAATTCCTAAAGCACGCAATACACACACACACACATACAAAACTGATTTCCTAATGCACACGAAACACAAAACTAAACAATAACTGACACCTCGCGACCTGCATTAACATCACAATAATCAAACACAAAAAAATTAATGCTAATTTCCATCGTTCAGATACAGTCTACAGATCTAAAAACTTGACAATACTCAGTAGTTCAGACCAAATGAGGAAAAGATTAATGCAGTATAGTAGTACTTGTTGGTTAATTCCATTTGTTAAATAATAGCTGTTGAGAATGTTTATCAACTTTTCAAATAGCAGCATTTTGTTCCATTTCTCTCATTTCAGTTCCGTTTAAAAAAGTTTTTGGTTCTTTTAGTTTATGTGTGAGATTAAACTGGCAACAAGTTTTTAGCACAAATTATCTATCGTATTGTGTCATTCACAACTAGCCAATAGCAGATTTCATTAATTGATTAAGTACAGCAGACACGAGTGGGATTGGCAAATACGGTTTCGCACAACAATTATTTAACAAACTTAACTAACCAACAAATACTATGAACAGCCACTGAATGCAACGATGACCACTTGAATTATACATGCTCATCGAGAGCCACAGTGAGGCCTGGGAAAACATTTTCATACTCTCTCCTCTCGACGGGCCTGCAATTATACAAAAATAGAACGGTCATTGGCAAGTGTTGCAGCATAAGCTGCCTAGGATACTGTCAAAGTTTATGCAGCATATGTCAGAAAAATCACGCATGCTTGATTGGACCATCAAAATCACACTTCTCATTTACACCTCCGCCAAAAACGTTTAGCCAAAAAATTCATGTGTTTCCAGTTCATTCTGGTGAAAAAGTAAGGATTAGAGGAAAATATTATTTGTTGTTATTTCATATTTCATGTAATATTACACAACAGCTCATTAAAAACAATGACATACTGAAAGGGCATAAACTGACATGTGAACGAAAGTAAAAATAGTGCAGCACAACAGAACCGGTACAAACAGTTGTGTTTCCGTAAAAGTTTAAAAGCAAACAAAACATTTTTGAGACGTCCAATAACAATCTTGCATATGGAGCTATTTTTAGGGATGAACAGCAGATCTTGTAGTTGTATCTGGGAACTCTACCATTAATAGACAGGGCATAAACTGATGAGTGTATCATAGGAAGTAAAAGTCATAATTTAATGAAAACTACAGACAATATTGGTAGTATAGTAGGAAATCATCTACATGATTTTGGAAAAGACGTGGACAGTATAAGGCAACGGAGGAGGTATGTCTGCTGTGTAGTTTAAAAGCAAATCAATTCAAAAACTACACTGACTGGAACATCATCAGAAATAAGACACTGTTAATCGAGTCTACATATTTCCTGCATTTAATGTAAAGTGGAAAACCCAACACCACACACCCTGGACAATAAAGTCTCTTGGCTTAGACCCAGCAATTAAAATAGTGTAAATCGTAAACATGTGGAAACTGAAATACAGCTACATTAGCTTCAGTTATCACACCAGCATGGCAGCACAACCAATTAAACCTGCTTACATAACTGATGCTGTTATTTTGTCACACGATTTAGTGTTGTAGCACACCATATATTCATATTCACGACATGCTGCAATTGAACTATAAAGCACGGAGATAGTTAAAAACCTACACCAAGGACTACAGTTTATTCTCGGCCATCAACAACAAACGGTGACACATTTTAAACAAAAAGGGCACTTGGAGATAGCAAAAATCCACCGATGCTATGTAAATTTCTTCCATTTCATTTGCCAGGTGACACCACCAAAATCTTTGACTTGTCTGGCAATGGTAAAGAATCGTTCAATCCTGTCCTGGACTCAGATGCTGATCCGGATCACTACCAAAATCAAAGTTGGGCCAAGTCTAACTTTCCCTCAAAATTTCAGCCAAATCTACCTGATAGATAAATAAATAAACACAGGCTATCACATAACCTCCTTTGCAGAGGTAAAAATTTCTATTATCTGGATCATGATACAGATCATCACTAAGGTTTTAACCTATTGACCCTTGGGCCATGCCCTATCTCTCTTGATAAATATCAAACTGTATGCGTTATTTAGCAAGTGCAATCTAAGCCACACAAGCAAAAATGTAACAATATCATTCACAAGGTGGTGCCACGGAACTATCATCATGCGATCCAGATAGAAAATTTGGTATTTGTATATTAACTTAGCGTGAACACCCCAATTTTCAGCTAAACTACTGAACCGGAACTGCTATAGGCTTTCGCGCGTCTCGTGAGCATTAGCTCAAATTTCTTGTTAAACCCTGCTAAATGCCTATCCTGTGAAGAAGTGAATATGTCGTTCATCTCCAGGCTCAGTCATCAGCTACTGTTGGCAGTCTCAGTTGCGGCCGAGGCAAGGTCAACCAGTCGCTCGTAGCTCACTTTCTGCCGGTCGAGTTCACTCTGCATCCACAGCAGGAGTTGATAGAATGTCGCAAGCTTCGATGTCGGCTGCTGGTCACAAGAACTCAGGATTGCTGCGTTGACTTCACTGGCAAGCTGCACAACAAGTACAAATGTCAAAAGTAAAGACCTTCCCAAGCCTTATGGCAGTGGCGTGGCCAAGAGGGGATCTAAGCGGTGCAGCTTCCCCCAATCTCCCAGACAAGACATAAGCACACGTTTAGACTGCACTAATGTGCCAATTTGGTCAGTAGATTCTCTGAAAAAAAATTAAAATTGTTGCCACCAGAGCTCAAATATTTAAAGCTAGAATGCACCAAATTCGATTTGTGCTGGGGGAGCTAACAGCACTCCCACAGACCTATTGGCTGGATTTTAGGGGTACTACTTCTAATGGGAGCGGGAGGGGAACAGGAAAAAGTGGAAAGGAAGGGAGGGATAAAGAGGGGAGAAAAGAGTGAAAGGATGAGGAGGGGACAAGAGAAGAAGGGAAGAGGAGGGGAGGGAAGCGAGACCCCCAAGTCACATTTCTAGCTATGCCACTGCCCATAGTGCGACACTGATCTCTGTTTCTACAAGTGCTGCCGGACCACAGATATGGCAGTTCCGCTACTGCATCATGTGGTGTGACTGTTTAAACACCAGACTTCACTGGCACCTACCCAAAAATGGACAGCCGGGCTGAGTTGACCTGGGTGATCGGTTACATACATGTCCCAAGATGGTACACCCACAGTCACACACCCCAGTACTAACCCAGCTCGGCATAGAGTAATTTTGCCAATGCGAACAATGTTAGTCTACCACCAGACCAAACTGCTGACTGTACTGTACAAAACTCCATATTGTGTAAGCATGCAACTTCAGCATTACAACAGCACCAATAAAACCAACTGTCCTATCCTGATTAATCGATCAAATTTTAAACGATTTCATAGCATATAAACTGCAAAATTCAACTACTGTTATTTGTTTCCTTTCATAAATTACGGCAAAAACCGGAAAGGTGACAATGATGCAGTCCAATTATATGTACCATAGTCACTGCAGTATTTTGATCCCAAGGGCCTACAATGTGGAAACTGCAAAATTAATGCTACACAAACAGTACAAATCTATGACTTTTGACGATGTGTCATTATGTAAAACATCGTTCCGATTTCAGTGGATCAAAAAGGTAATCTAATAATTTTATAAACGATTAATCCATTAAGTAATTGTTAATTTACACAACCATAGTTTTCTGCATCAGAGAACAGTCCAAGTTCAATAGATGACATAAATTTACGATACTTATGCTACAAATTTCCCCGATTTTTATTCTGACTTTTCCTAGCCAAGATGACTAAGCGAACAGATGACCAACTGAAGATAACATGATGATACTTTGTGCCGCTGTGACTCCAGCAGTAGATCGCTGAACGGTGATTGGGTCGGGTCGTCAAACGCCAGTAGAGCCATAGCACGCTCGAGCCGATCTAGCATTGCCTCGTCCTTGTCCTCGGCTTGCATAGCGGCCGCCAAATGGCGCTGCGCGTACTCCAATGCAGTCTCACACTGCCGATTACGTATCAGCTCGACAAAGTGCTGCAGCTGTAACAAATTTAACAGCAACTTGGATAAAATACGAACAAACCTAAACTCCTTTCTAAGCCATAAGACCCACGGGGTAGTGCCGATCTCCACTTCTTTAGCCTTCAGCCAGACACCAGCTTACAATACGTTTAAACTACGATACAAAGCTAGCGCATTAAGTGCTGTGCATATTTACATCCCAGCTTTCACTAATACTCATTGCACTACCCACGGCCAGAATAAGTTGATAAAAACAACTCAGCTAAATAATTCAGTAAACAATTAGACTTAAAAATAATAAAATATTTTAGCCAAAGAACCATGTATCATCTCTATGACATGCTGCAGTAAGCAATAATTAGTTAATTATTAATTAATTTAATAATTAAAATAAATAATTCAGATGATCACTATACTTGTAAATGACAATAAAAAGCCTCCTGTAATGTATCTCAACAAAGACCAACCTAGGAAAAAATTTAAAAATCAACAAAAGAAGTCTTTTTTTGATCAAACAGGTTCAGCAGCGTGCATGTCAAGACAGACAAAGTTCAGACATACAGAGAGACCACATATTGTAACATCTCTGTGGCAGCAGCTTCCAGAGACCCCACCTAATAAAAGTTGCACCTAAAATAGTGACTGATGATAAGGATAGTCATTTAAAAATTCAGCATTTAAAAAAATGCCCTCACTGCATTTTCGACTGAAGATGCATCAATTGAAATTAGTGCAAAGTAGAGAAGTTACAGTTTACGTTTTCAGATGATAAAAATATCTACAGAATATAATCATTCTAGTCTGCCTACAAGACAAGTGGTTGCATCTTACTGCATTTGTAATAGCTGTTACTTGAGTAACTAATAATCTTTGTAAACAAAAGAACAACAGCACAGTTTGTAAAACTGAAATTAATGGTAACTACTATTAAAACAAGAAAAGTCCAGCTAATGCAAAAGAGAACGCGCGACAGCGGTGCTTGTTTAAAGGCCCAGTGCAAACAAAATCTAAGCTCACCAATCCCAGCAATGATGTTTCATATACACTCTCCAGAGGACGCCAGACAATGCGATCGGTCTTGCTCAGCCATATTGGCCGAGTATCTGTAGTGTTTTATTCACACTCACCAGAGGGAGGGACCAGTCTTGCTCGGCCGTATTAGCTTAAAAATTCAAATTTTCCCTACTCCCCTTTCATTTAGCGCCCTCGCTCGGGGTGACCCCTTTTGAATTTATGGAAAAGCTTTACGTATCCTGAAACTAAAGTCTTCCAGGCAGTAAAAATTTGGTAATCGTAGCTTGCACTGTTTTTGACTGATCCATCCGTGTGACAGATGGACGGACTGAGGGACAGACAGAATTGGGATGGCTAAGACATGCTAAAGCAGTAGCTGCTGTCACATGTAAAAATTCTACCAATCATTACCAACCCTGCATTTTATAGACCCATAGTGTATGCAAATAAAGAATAATCTTTTTGATACTGTACTATTCTCAATTCATAGACAGAACAAACTGTCACTAATTTTCACAGTAAAATACACAAAACAGACTACATGTAAAGTTAATTGGTTAACGGTTGCATGCCTGAAGCTGAAATCGAAGCTCGTTCTGTGAAAGAAGCAGACCGGAAAAGTGTGAATCTAACAGTTGAACTGCACTCTGAATGTCACCGTTCTGTATTGCTTCGCGGACTTCCATTCGCTCATGTAACATAGACGTGTTTTCTGTCTCGCTGGGTTCTATGTTTGCCTCAGCTTCAAAGTGTTCTGCAGCTTCCTGATAACCCTCTGAGCACAATCATTCGATCACGTGGTCAACCAGTCAATAAATGAATAAACTATTATCAATTGGTCAATCAAAATTACGTCAAATACAATACAACAATACAACACCATATCAACTTGCCCTCAAAAAATTGACAGAACAAGCTGTCAATTTAATCTAACATGTAAACTAAAGAGAAGTGAAATATTTTAAATAAAAATGAAATGAGAACAAGAAACCCAGCTGTCACTAGGGCGGGGCCGACTGTACTGGCTGTCAGACCTTGAAGGTCATCCAAAGTCGATGATTTTCATTTCATGTAAAAGGGTGTATGCCACTTGCTATTAGTGATTAATAGTAACCTAGGTTGTATCTCTCACCGCTTCCGAGATATGGCCTTATTTTCGTTGAAAAATGCACATTTTTCCTACCCCCCCTTTCATTTAACCTTCAATTTGAAAACGTTCCTCTAGGAGTAGATGGACGAAATTTTGCATGCCCGAGTTTAAGACACATAGCTAGTTATTCGTGTAAAAAGTTTTCCCCTACGCTATACAAGTTAGCCACAGTACATCCATTACAGACAGATGGACAGACGACAACCATAGCAAAGGCCTAGACCATTAAGCTTACAGCTTAAGAAAATAAAAAAAATTGAAATCAGAAACAAATAAGAAAAAAAATAAATATATCAATTTAAGTATAACTGAATAAATGAGAACAGTAACATAGGCCATCATTTAATAAATTATTTAATAAATCAATTAATCAAGCAAAAGATTTCAAACACATTGTTAAGCATAAATGAATAAACAAATGCAGTAATCACTTAACCAATCAAAGATATTAACCTAAATATAATAGCTGAAGCACAATAGAAATACCGGTATGCAAACATTTTTATACAAGACACTTGAACCAGCAAAATAATCTCTAAATGAAGATAGTTTAGTATTTATGACAACTTAATAGCTAACAGAAGTCCCAGCAAATATGTTGCAAATGTAACTGATATGTGACAAAAAATATCATCCCGTAAAAGTTTTCATGGCAAAGAAAAATGCAGTGATAAATAATATATGGAAAAACTGACAATAAATCCTGTGAGTCAGACATTTCATTAACACGTGACGGTTAGTGAAAGACAACAGACACTGTGGCAGAAAGTAATAATAAGCTCATAACAGAACAACATTTGTAAGACAACACAATATATTAGATGCTTTTAAAACCTGACTGCAGAATAAAACATACCAGTGATAAGGTAATTCATAATGATGCTGTTAATTTGTGCCCGAGTCATTCCAGTTGTGTTCTCCCCTGGAATGTTATTGGTATTCATCCTGAACGCTGATTTGCTCAATTACACTGTCAATTAACCAATCAAAAGACAGGCGTTCACAATGACCCATGAAAATCAGCCAAATCCCATAACAGTCAGACGGACAAAGTTGTTGCTCCAGGTTTGGCCACTACCCCAAAGCTCAAGTGTCAATCCTTGGCAGCAGCGACCCAGGATCCCCAATATTTAGACCAGAGGTCTCAAACTCACGGCCCGCGGGCCGCATGTGGCCCGCGAAGGCGTCATTTGCAGCCCGCAACGCATTATCTAAAATTCTAAAAATTTAGGATAGAAATTTTATTTTACAGCATTTTTCCAGTAACCCAGCGAAACTACTATTTTTTCTCATTTGCATTCTCTTTAGTGGAGCCGCATGCTGATGCTGGCAGCGACCAACGCTGGCGCTGGCAACTTGGACCATTTCTCATCTCTTCAGGTGGTAGGCCTAAGTGAAGTTAAGCCATGGCGGCTAAAAGATTATGCAGATGTCATTTCTGGATTTCTTGCAGAGTTCGCCCGATGTTTTAAAGAGTTCAATAATCTTAAACCAGTTTGCACTCTTTGCCACTCCGTTTGATGTTGACGCAGAAAGCGTTTCCGAAGAACTCCAGATGGAGGTATTGAATTTGAAGTGTGACAAGCAGAAGTACACGGATATGGGTGTTCCTGATTTCTACAATTTTTTGTTCAGGAAAAAAGTATCCAAAATTAGTCTCTGCAGCCTCCAAAATAGCCTAATGGCAATGTTTGGCTGTACGTAGTGAACAGTTCTTCTCATCAATGAAGATCAACAAATCCTCTTTGTGATCAAAACTCACTAGTAAACGTCTGAATACAACATTGCAGTTGGCTGACACCCATGATTTCACGACTAACGTCGACTCTCTGGTTTCTGCCAAATCAGCGGTAACAGTTAGTCGGAGACGGAAAAAAACCTGAAGTTCTTGAAAAACCTGAAGAAAAACGCTACAGTGTATACTGTAAAATAACTTCTGTCAATTGTAGAGGCCTATTAATTACTGCATTTTGTCATCTCTAAAAACAATGCGGCCCACCGACTGAGTGATATCTTGCAGTGTGGCCCCACCCCCAAATGAGTTTGAGACCCCTGATTTAGACAATGGACATGGCTAACTGAGATACCCATGATGAGCGTTCAATCCTTCACTGAAAATCATACCAGGACAAAAAATGCTAAAAAATGCAACAAAGGTATTTTTGGCTGAGGTATTTCCTTGGACACAGCTAGGGAAGCTTGCAACATTCCTCGGGGTACTAGCCTGCTATTCCGAAGATCCACTATTCTAAACGTCCGCTATTCCAAAGGTTAGGATTGGTCAATACCAGAGCTGTCAAAGCGTTAATTTTTTCAATGCATTAACACACTGCGTTAATTTTTTAAAGCATTAATTAACACGTTATTAACGCACCCAGGACCGTCGACAGGGAGAGTAGGGGGGGGGCTAAATTACAACTGGAGGCCCCGCCTGTAAAATATAAAAAGTTAAAAACACATTTTAAGCGTATAGTTGACAATAACTATCGTAACAGCATAGAAATCTATTAACCTGTCTTCGAAATAATTATTTATTTACAGTAGTGATGGAACGGCAACTTCAGTTTAGTTACCTGAAATTATTCGATTGTCAAATAACCGCAGTTTAACGGAATATTGGAACTTACGCTTCATGGAATTTAGTTAATTAGCATGAGTTTACGTATGTGTGTTATTTTTTTAACGCGTGTCAATTTTTTAATGGGCGTTAATTTATTTGTCCATATTTTCATCGTTTTAGCTAATAGTTTATCTAATTGTCCATTTTTTAACTACCTATAAATGTTTGAAATGTTATATTATGCTTACAACAACAACTTCTTGAATGTCCGGCTTATATTGATAACCTGGCTTATGTTAGGTACCTGGTCATTCAAAGTCATTGAATTCTGGGCCAATCGAGAGCCAGTGTACAACTCTATTAGTGATTAATAGTAACATAGGCCCTATCTTGCACCGTTACTGAGATACAGCGACTTATTGGCCAAAACTCGCAAATTTTGCTTACCCCCTCTCATTTAGCGCCCTCGTTCGGAGTGACCCCCTTCGAATGTACGGGAAAAGCTTTACGGTTCCTGAAACTAGAGTTTTCCAGGCAGCCGACGGTGAAGATCTAGTGATTCTACCTTGCACTGTCACGTCCTATTAGTGATTAATAGTAACCTTGGCCGTATCTCTTACCGTTTCTGAGATATGGCCAGTTTTACGTTGAAAAACGCACGTTTTTACTCCCTCCATTCAACCCAAATTTGAAAGTTTTCTTTTTGCACTAGATCAGTGAAATTTTGCATGCCTAGGTAAGACACATGGTTAATTATTCGTGTGAAAATTTTCAGTAAGATCTAACGCTTAGCCACAAACGACAGACAGACGACAATCGTGCCAGAGACGCAGGCCTATTCAGCATACGCTGCCCGTTGTAAGGTGAATGGACGTCACCTTTCCCCATGGGCCACGGCAATCTCCCGTACGGACACTGACTTGCTAACGCAAAGCAGACATTTTCCCGCCAAAAGGGCGGACATCATTCGATCTCCGTAGGCATTTTTGGCTCGTTTTTACGCGCGAAAGCAGCTACTGCTTTCAGCGCGTCTTAGCCATCGCAAATTCTGTCCGTCTGTCCGTCTGTCACACGGGCGGATCAGTCAAAAACGGTGCAAGATAGGATCACCAAATCTTCACCATCGGCTGCCAGAAAGACTCTAGTTTCAGGAACCGTAAAGCTTTTTCATAAATTCGAAGGGGGTCACCCCGAACGAGGGTGCTAAATGAGAGGGGGTGAACAAAATTTGCGATTTTTGGCCAATAAGTCGCTGTAGGCCTAGGCCTATCTCAGTAAAGTGCGAGATAATGCCTAGGTTACTATTAATCACTAATAGAAAGTCGTACACTGGCTCTCGATTGGCGTCGAATTCAATGACTTTGAACGTCAAAATAAGAGGTTTTATGGATTTTTTGGCGATTTCGCAATGTGGCGCCATGGAACTATCGTTAGGCCTATGCGATCCAAATAGAGAATTTGGTAGGCCTATTTGTATATTAACTTCGCGTGAACACCCCAATTTTCAGCTAAACTACTAAACCGGAACTGCTGTAGGCTTTCGCGGGTCTCGTGAGCATTAGCTCAAATTTCTTGTACTGGCTTAACGTCGACCAGGGCAAGCATTGACCTGCCAGTAGCCTATGTCGACTTTGACGCTTTTCCGCCTTAGAATTTGATTCGGCGCCGTTAGCGGCAATGCGCCACATAGCAACAACTGTTTCGCGTGACGGCTCAGGTGAGTTTTGGACAAAGGTCTTCGAACAGGGGCAAAGACGAAAATTGTCGCTTCAACAACCACGGGTCGTTCCATTAAATTTAACCAGATATATTGAAGGTCTGGTGGTGCCTAAGTTTCCGTAACGCTCACCACACCAGTTTCCAGTGGCTCCGGGGAGAAAGCTCCGACCGCAAACGCGGACAGATCTTCATTTGCGTTTCCCGTTCGAAAAAAAATCGCAGCCAGCAGTGACGTTTTGCGGTTTTGCATTTTATGGAACGTTTCTGGCCGACAGGAGGGGAATCGATCTTTCCCATCGAACCCCCTTCCGCGGCTACGCGCCTGTAGTGGCTTCTATCCCCCAAATCTGGAGTCGAAATCGGACGCAAGTTCTTTCCATTCGGGCTGAAGTCCCTTTTCCTTTCGGGCTCCTCCCCTTTCCTGCCTCCCATCCATTCGCCCCTTTTCTTTTTTTGCTATTGTTTCTCTATGCTTTAGGCCTATCGCTTTTTCCATCAGCGTGTAGAATGCCCGGTGAAAATAGGGGGAAGTTTTGTTAAAGGTGTATTATGTAAACTCTTTCCAGCAAAAAAGGAGAGTTTAGTTAGTTGCAGGTGTAGATTACCTAGTGAAAAATCCGGGGGAAGTTCTGATATACACCCTTAACACAACTCCCCTCTCCTTTTTCACTGGGTGCAAGCTGCGCCCACCAGGTATAGGGATAGAAGTACCTGCGCGCCTGTCGAGATATGTTAACGCAGGTTGGCGGATCATTCCACATGCTGATGACAGCGGAACCGGAAACCGGACGTACATCACTGAGCGCTATGCCGTGCGAGGCGCAGGTAAATGACGACCATGTCTGGTGCAGGGCACACACAGTGACATAGGTCAAGCGACGACGACCGCGGCATATGAAGCCGGCTTCACCGAGTGATCGATTGGCCTCGTGTGTCAGACCACGAACGGCGATAGACCTACTTTACGGCCAGAGGCTTATATCCTTATACCATGGTGGGCGAAGCTCGCGTCCAGTGAACAATAGAGGGGGGGGGGTTGTTAACAAACGTCGCTGCTGCAACCTTTAGCGCATTTTCAGTTATGGTCTTAAGCTTAGGCTATCCCTGAAGGTTCCGAAGGAATAGCGCCGCCACGCCCGACAGCAGTGAAAATCCTCGTTATCGATTGCAAGTCCAGACCCGTCTTCAGGAAGCAGCCGAAGCACCGCCGCGAACATTCAAAGTTTAACAAAAACTCCTTCCCTAGAGAGGGGAAGAAACCAACCTGAAGAGGGGGGATTTGAGCCCAAAGCGGGGGGGGAGCTTCAGCCCGACTTCGATTCCAGATTTGGAGAGATAAAAGTCACTGTTTACGGCAGAGCGCCCCACACTTTCAGGGACAGATCCAGGAGTCGGATTCCGGAGCGGGGCAACTCTCTGGCATGTGGGGCTTTTTTCGCAAGCTTTCTCTCTAGCTAAAGCATGCTGAACCTACCCAAATCCGTCCCCGACACTGGCAGTGCAACAACACTTGAGTCAGGAACGAAGCCATGATCTGGGTATTTTGGGAGGTCCAGAGTTGAAGACGCTCGAATGGAGACCTCAAAGGCCTATGAGGTGGTGGGATATTAGAACGGAGTGTCGGACCGTCCTGTTGGGAAAGGGTTTGCGGAGAAGTCACTGCCCCCATTTAAGAATTTTTTTGTAATTTTGGGGGCGTGTATGCTTATTTTGGTGCATTAGTGAAAAATCTTTATCACCGAACGTTCTAAAAGTACGACAAATGACCCAAATTACTGACAATCGCCGTTTTAAACGGTCTGCTCGTCAACTTAGCCTTCTATCCTTACCGGGATGGGAAATGAGTAGTAGATAGCTTATGAGCTACTTATGAGCTACTGGGTTTATAGTGCAACTATTGGGGCGGGTATTGCTGGCTGTTTGCTTGGCGGGCGCGGGCAATGGATGACCGCATAATGCGCCGCCGTATCTTTATATACAAGGCCTAGCTCATGCCTGCCTAGCGCTTCTGGTCACGATTCTGACTCGCGTATAAAGCAGCGATATGTCATGTTTTCCTGATCGTTAGGCTTAGCTTTCTCATGGAATGCTCCCGAGAGATGCTTCAGGGGTCATAGAACCTGTCACGAATTAATCTGACCTGCTCGTAGAGTTACACGATGGTCCAAAAATGGCCACAATGTGGGCTAGCTAACTGTCGTCATTGATACTATTAAATAGGATGGTCGTTCCATAAATGAGCTTACAAAATTTCGCCATTTTACTAATTTTTTAAAAAAAATCCGAAATATGCGTTTTGTAGGGAATTTAATTCTGAACACATGAATTTTTTGGACGATGACGTCATTATTGTGACGATATATATTAACAGAACACGTACGGTGCAGCTGTGTATTATTTTCTCCACCAGTAATTTCTCATGACTCGCAGATGACAAACAGCATAGAAGCGAAAAATAACGAATTAACTTAACAAGCTCATGTCACTTCTTTAAATGTTAAACATTATAGTGTTTCGTTTTTCATCGTATCTTTCGAGTTTGTTGAAATAATTATCTGTCCCGTCTGTTAACAAGGTCCTGAATGTCCGATGCAAAAAACGATGCTGCAGCTGCTTTCGAAGCCACTGACGAACGACTGATTGCACCTCGGTATCGGATGCAAATTTCTACCCATCTAGAATTTTCTTACACAACACGTGTACTGTTGGCTTCGTAAAGCACTTGTCGTCAAAACCAGATGTATTTTAGAGTGAATCTGATTTGCATTAAGTCTTTTTGTTCACAAAACAAGTATGAGGCAGCCGGACATTTTCCCCTAGGCCTGTCAACCGCGGATGTCCCCCCTCGGACATTTCCCCACCCGGACGTTTTCCCCTGCTTTTCGAGTGCCTAGGATGTTTCCCTTTAGGCCAGTAACAACACATTATCAGAGTCAGCGCCAAGACTGAGTAGAAATTTCTTGCAACACCAAAAGCAACCTCGTCTTTGAAGTCTGGTCGCCGTTGAGTATTTTTCAAACACAATGAGTCTTAGTAGGCGCGACAATTAACAGCAATTAGAGATGTAAGCCCATGCGCCCATGAGACGATTAAACTCGACTCGATACAGACTGAACCATGAGAGTAGAAGTAGTTAACGCACATATTTTTATGGTTACATAAAAAAAGCAAAATTCGATAATTTGCAGACAAACTCTCCCTGAGTGGCACTTTGACGTCGCCGTCCGCAGCTATTTTTTTGAAAAGTTGAGAATTTAGACTTTTTGAGACTTGTCCGTTGTTTGACGTATTATTTAGGCCTATTAATAATAACATAGGAGTATTTGATGTTTGCTGCATTTTTTTACCATGCTGACACTAAAAATTATGCCGCTCTAGCGGTTGATCGATTCTCATGTATAGGGAGGGGGAAAGGTCCTGGGGGAACATGTAGAAGGGGCAAATGTCCTACACCTAAATATAACGGCATGCTGTTTGTTACGGGACGATTTCAGTGGCAACGTCGCCACATAAAAGCTATGTTTTGGATTGGATGCTTAACATGTTCGTGTTTGTTCATAGATTATAAATATGCTAATTTCGTGCTCAAGCCGGAGTACGCAAAACAATACAGCAAAACAAAACTATTTCGAATTTTTCGTCTGCAAAAATTTAAACTATTAGCTAAAACTTAAAATATTAAAACTTTTGCAATACGCCTACGATAGATTTTTTTAGAAAATTGTCAGAAAGTTTATATAATATCATTTAGACTATCATCAACGTACGCTAGACACAGACACACGAGAGTCGCAAAGCCAAATTTGGCGCTTAGGCCCCTACGAGCACGATCTAATGAACAACCTGTGATAACAACAAAAACTGATAATTCACTTTTTTGGTATTATGAGAACTTATAACTGAAAATAAAATAAGCCGAACAAGAATCTTAGTGATATTTCGCCAACTGTATAAAAGTAAGATTTAAAAATAAAGTTCAAACTAAATGAAAAAAAATGATGCAGGCTATAAAATTTTACGGGTATATCGTTTTTACGACAGAACAAAAATTGAGAAAAACTCACGTGACGCGCGACAGCATCGGTCCTGCCACCTGGGCAAGCAACCCCCCCTAAAGCTGAAACACTTTTTGCTTTTGAACGTTCAATCGAACCGCAATTTCGCCCATTTTTCCGAAATTTGGAAACGCAGAAAATCACAGATATTTGCATTGTTTTAGCAAAAAATAGAGTTTAGCAAGCAGCAAAACGTCGTCACGGATTAATGTGAGTTATAAAAAGGCAATAAACTTTACAATAGGCACAGTAGGCCTACAGTACAATACTGTCCGTCGTCGTCAGAATGCTTGATCCGTTGATCGTCGCCGATGTCGTCGCTCGCAAGCGGCGCGCCGTGTCTTTGGCGTTTGACATAGTAAAACGTATGCGGTCTGACGCTTTGACATTGTCGTCTTCACTCGCTAATGACTAAGCTGAGCTCATAGTTACGTTATGTCTACCCCTTGTATGACTTCTAGCTGTTTCGTGTGCGAGTGGCGGGCTGGCAGCTAATGCTGTACAAGACAGCGGGTGGGCGGGCGTGTCCATACTGTCTATTCCTTCAGTGAAATAGAGCACTTCGTCGCTTAATGACATTATAATATTATGACACCGGCATACGGAGCTTGATTCCTGGGATTCTCATACTGATGAGTTCTGGTAATGTCACACATAGGATCTATAATCTCTGGCACGCTGCAATGCCGCTGCAGCTTGTGTTATCTGAGAATAGGCGATACATGCAATAATAGGCATATCTCATTTGGATGGACTTATATCTTATTTGTTGTAGCCTATGCAAGTTGTGGGCCAGTTCATCTTGGGTTGAACTCAGATCTGATATTTTAAAATATTAATTAACCACCGCCCATGGCGTACGACAGCCAGGCGCCGACTGCCTTACTGTTGGTTCCATAATTATGTCAATGCCGTGTCACTCACCCATGGACACTAAACCCGGCCGCCGCGAAATATTATAGGCCTATACGGCTTGCAGCTGGTTTTCAAAAGCGTTCGGCGACGCCGGCGTCATATCAGATGCAATCTCACATGGCGATTTTAATCGCATATTGTATCGGCATGAAAAAAGACCATCAAACATTGTTGAATTTTGCAATTCTCGCTGGAAAATGACAAAAACGCACCTTTTCATATAAAATCGCCTGTAAAAAAATTTCATGGTTGGGCCAAAGGGGGGCATCGCACCGTGGCCCCCCTTAAATACGCCACTGCTTGCATCATTTTGATAGGGCTCAAGGATGTGACATACAGAGAGACAGACAGATAGACGCGTAGAAGATGGCTAAGACGCGCGAAGCATTCTGCTGTCGCGCGTAAAAATCAATGACATAATTTTTTTTCCGATCACTGCTTTTGTTTCAAAAACGCTGATGGACGGTCTGTTAGCAGTAAAGTAATCAGTGACGCATAGCTCAATTTTGACTGTCAAACTGTGCAGAGTAACTGTTCGAGTTACCGTTCGATTATTAAATGTGAAAAGCATCACTGTTTTACTCTAGGCTACTGTACGATCAGTGTGAGAAAAAAAAACGACGACAGAGTCCCACGGTCAGTGGTGCTGCTGTAGCTGACAAATGATGACGTGACCGGTTGCCATGACGACAGACGACGTCACCGCGGTTGCCATGGAGACGACGATGACGTCACATCGATGGTTGCCATGGAGCTAGCGGCGGCGGCGTAACAGAGCGCCCAGTCCGGGACAGGTCTTGGTCCAGTAGACGTTCGATTAAGGATTATAAGTTAATGAGAGAATCAGGGTTAATGATGGGATTAGGGTTATATGGCTAGAGTCATGAGGCCTTGGTCCAGTAGATATTGGATTGTAGACGATCAGTTTCGGACATCTTGCTCAGACAGAACTCGTTGGCGCACTCCAGCAGTCTTTCCTGCATTATTACAATCACACAATACACTGCAAATGAATACAATCATCATCATCATCATCATCATTATTATGAGGCGGAATCTCGGGCGATTTAGTCTAGCTACACATACGAGGGTAGTTCCATTTATAATATAATATAAACAAGTTTACAAAATGGCGCCATTCCATTAGTTCTTAAAATAGGAAATATCCCGAATATGCGTTTTGTAGAAAATTTCATTCTAAACATGTGTGGAAATTTTGTTGATGATAACGTCATTATTGTGTCGTCATCTGCCAACAGAACGCAGTGTATTTGGGTATTATGTTTCCCGCCAGTAATGTATCATGATTCACAAGTGACGAACAGCATAGTAATGAAAAGAAAACGAATAAACGTAACACGTTAATGTCACCTTTTTAAACGCTAAACACTAATGCTTTATTTTTAACACGTCATCCGAGTTCGTTCAAATATTTGTTCCATCTGTTAACAAGCTTCTAAATGTCCACTGCAAGCAACGATGCTGGCTGCTGTCCAAGTCACTGACGAGGAACTGATTGCACCTCGGCAGCTGATGCAAATTTATGCCTATCTAGCATTGTCTTACACAAAACGTGTAGGTCTACTGTTCGCGTTGTACTGTCGTTAAATACTAGATGCATTTTAGAATGAATCTAATTTGCATTAGTTCTTTTGCCCACAGAACAAACATAGGCCTAATAGCACACTGTTCGTTACGGGACAATTTCAGTGGCAATGTCGCCGCATTTCATGTTTATTAATGACGTCACAGTGACGTCATCATAATAAAACTCACATCTGGGACGCAGAATTAAATTCTTTACAAAACCTGTATTTTAATTTTTTCTTATTTTAAAAATTAATGGGATGGTGCCATTTTGTGAACTTATTTATGGAACGACTTTCGTATCTTCGTAGCGTGGTCTGATGTCTGTCAAATTTGTGGCCCGTGTGCTTAAAGCAATGGATTCAAATGCCTGTTTTCAGGCACCTTTATGGAGTCCAATGGCACATTTCGTTCGACAGGGTTTCTGACCTTTCAGGAAAAGAGAAGATTTGGGAGTCTAGTCCCCCCGAGCGAAAACATGCAATTAGAAATTGCTGCTGCCAGCTGCATGACGAATAGAAACGAGAAGCGATTGCGCCCTTTGGCAAATTACTTTGCACTTGTCATTAATTATCATCCGTAATCATCGACGTGGTCGTCGCCATTAGTTTTCCTCAGTGACGTATTGTATTTAAACATTTTTGTATAGATCTATAGGCGCAGTCTATGAATTCGTTTTCGATTTCTGTCTACACTGGGTCCGGAAAAAAGTAAATCCATAGACATTGTGCAACAGAAATATCAAATCTGATTGAATTTGAATAAAACTTTGAACACGTAATCGCCAACAAATTGCTTAAAAAATCATCAAACTTCGTTGAAAAATATTATTTCTTAGCGGAGTTATTAATTGAATATCGGTAACAAAATATCTCCGTTACCAGTATGGCGTTACATAGCCTACTCTACTGCAGTCGCAGTGACGTTTGTTGACGCAATCAACGTAAACAATAACGTAAACAATAACAAAATTATATTCTCTGCAGATGATCGTGTTTTAATTAAATTTTGAGACAAAAGAAAGTATGATGCTAAAAAGTTTATCGCGGAATTTCCCAGCAAGCCGCGGAAACTGTCAAGATTCAAAAGATGTTTGCTTAATACTGGACACTTTACGTTTTAGAGTGACCTCACATAAGCCGCTGTAACTATTGTTTGCGTTGGCAGATTTAACCAAAATTTGGTATTTTGATTGTTAATAGATTTGTTAGTCTAAAATCTTGCGGAAATCAAATGTTGTTTGTTGAATTTACGCAAATGTAGGCTACATGGGTTTACTTATGTAACGCCATATTGGTAACTAAGATACTTAATTTTAAATTGTTATCGATATTCAACAATTAATAACTCGGTTAAAAAGATAACATTTTAGCGACATTTGGTGGACGTTTTAGCAAATTATTTGGAATTAAGCGTATGGCATTTGCCATTTTATTCACATTTGTTCAGATTTGAGATTTTTATTGTACAAAGTCTAAAAGTTAATTTTTTTGGACACAGTGTATAAGTGTATTATTCTTCTGTAGGCTGCCGTTGCAGTTGGTTTTTTAGTGAAGAAAATTACGACATTATTTTAGTACATATCGAATTTTAAAACAAATCGCTGATGCCCACTTTTTTGCTCTTTGTGCAGAATCATCCCTTATGTCCTCATCTTCTTTTCTTTTATTTTTATTTCTTCCCATCGCTTTTGTTCGTTTTTCCTCTTTTCCTCTTACCGTTTTCTTTTTCTCCTTTCCTTTCCTTTCCTGTTGACCATTTCTTTGCCTCGAAGCGCCCCCCAAAATAAGACATCAGGTCTGCGGGAGCGTTTAGTGACAGCTAATCACGTTCATTTTCTGTTAAACAGTTACGCCGAAACAACAATTAGCAGAATCAATATAATTTAACTGGCAAATTTTTCCGGGTGCAACGCATTAGCACCCAGTAGAACCCTCAAAACGACGTAAACATGATGACTTATGATGTGTCTAACTGGACATAAAACTCTATTCACTGAGTGATAACTAACTCACTCACGCACGCTTTGCACCACTGAGCTCCAAGCGTTCTCAATTATTTCCAAGACTGTGACCATGAATATGTCGTAATAAATTCGCGGCAACTCGAGGTGACAGTGCGAAGCCATTTCGTCTAAGCCTGGGCCGTCGCATTCCGAAAGGACCGCAGGCCGAGAAGGAGAACTGGGACAATATGAAAACGAGTAGCGTGTGACGTCACGCTTGATTGATGACGTCGCGTGGCGCGACAGATCTTCGCAAATTTCCGCATGCATAGAACGGCGATACTTCTTCATTGCCACATCTATACGCCAGTAAAATAACTGCAGCGCTTTTGGCACGGCGGTGCCTCAGCAAATAGATCTGGTCTATGCTACGTTTTGATGCCAGCGTAAGTCCACATGCGCCAGCTTTGCAACGCGCAGACACAATTACAAAAATCCTGGCAGTACTTAAGACGTTCTCAGAAGCACTTTTTTCTTTCTTATGTACTTCCATTTCCCTTCTTTTTGTTTTTTGTTTCTTGTTCGATCTTAACCACGTTGAACACATTTAAAGATCTTTTCATTTAACCTGACTTGTTTGCAAAAGAAAATCCTGGTAGTAATTAAGACGGTTGCGGCAACAGCTACAGACGACTTTCTTGCGCTGGTTCCTTGAGAAAAGTAGCAAGGAAGACGGGGCCGTTATAGACTGACCCACTAAGCCCGTCTAACGCCAATGTCCCTGCATAAAAGCTATAAAGATCCTGGGGATATAGTGCCAATATGCGAGTCAGTTATGTTCTCTCGTTTTCTATGGTGTCTATGTCTCCAGTGGGCCGATGTCTGAAAGAGGTTTACGCGACTGTACAGCCGCGAAATGCGTAAATGCACGAAAATAGGCCTAAACAAGTGTGTAGGCCATTCGGAATAGGAAATACAAAATAAGAGCCCGGGTGTAAAATGCCTACATATTTCAAGTGTTTGAACATTACTTGCGCTACAAGTGGCCCATAGAGCGTCCCAACACAAACATCACTATTTATCAACAAATTTTGGACTAAATTTTCTTATATCGCACGCCAACGGGAAGAAACATGTTTATTTTTCAAAGAAAGCGCAGCAGAGTATAAAATATTTGTGAAGAACAATTATTTTGTTACTGCGCGATGCAAGCAATGTATGCAAAGCGCAGTATTACTACCGTAAGTTGTCCGTTCGTCCGTCTGTCTGTCTGTCTGTCTGTCTGTCCGTAATGTTGACGTATCGTGATCGTATAGCTTGAGTTAACTCGATGGTAATAACACGAATAACTAACCCGACGCTCAACATCGTAGACCTAACGAACATCTCCAAATTTTAAATAAAATACATCGTCTGCAATAGCGTAGCACGGCTGTGAACACAAATAAATGCATCGCACGGGGTGATCGCTACGACAGTATGGCGCTTCTGCATTCTCACTTGACCGCCGTCTATCAATCACGCTTTTTGCACAGATGTTTCTAGAAACTACTACGTTGTGCTACTAACTTTAAACTAAACCAAATCACGTTAGTTTGTGTGAATATGACGGCCTCAATGATCATCTTCATTCTGTTGCAAATTTTGCCCTGAGTTTGTCAGCGAAAAACAACTGTAAATCGGTCAATATCGAGCAAAGATATGGACCGGAGTTTATAGTGCCGTGTTTTCTTGGCTCACGTGCTATCCGCTCGTCTCTTTGCTTTAGGGTGCCTATTAACAGCGTTTCTGACGTCTTGTTTGGTCCATACGTCAGCGCAGGGTAATGGATATGACTTGTTCTTCCGACGAAACGTGACTCGTGGGATTGGCGTTTACGGCGACTTGACATTTTCTAGATGGCGAATTGCGCACTATAACTGGCAACAACAGTCAGTACAGTGACCCAGTATAACTCCCATCTTTCTATCAATCAACGTGTCCTTGTATGTGTTTATGCACTACGATAAATAGCTTTTACGAACTGTCGCTATTGCCGCGCCGGCCGCTGTTACGGTTTTCCTACGTGCAGCTGTCCAGTTTTACTGCTTCTTCATTCGTCATTCTTCGTATCCGTCGTATTTTGAACGAATAAAATGGAGATCATAGTCACATTACGTATTTTATAGACTGGGGACTGAACATTTTCATGTAAATCAAGCGAAGTATGGTGTGGAGAAGGGTGACTCCCTTCCTGTTAAAAAAGGGTCGTAAGTGTCCCATTCCAAAAATTACTTTTTTTGCATTTTTGATCTAGAAAAGCCGTTTTTGATTCCCCAAATTTCCACTTTTCGCAAGACCGAAGCCTCTGCCTAATGACTACTTTGGTCAACACAAAACAGGAGAAAAAAGAATAAAAACAAAACAAAATAATAAAAAAAACGAAAAAAATAAAGAAACATAATAAAACAAAAAAATAAAAGATGATGATGAAGATGATGACGATGAGCAATAGAAAAAGGAGAAAGAAAACAAGAAGAACAGGAACAAGAACAGAGAAAAGAAAACCAACGACGAAAGGTTGGGTTGAGAACTTGAAACTAACTACCTGTTGAAAGCAAGAATGACAGACGAAGAGACAAAGATCGACGGGATCGATGTGCGAAAAATCCAACGGCGCATATAATATATCTTTTATTTATTTTTATTTATTTATTTTATCGTATATTATTCGATAAATACTTCACACCTATACAGAGATTATACACGTATTATATTGAGAAATCCAGCGGCGCATAGTCGTCTTCGTCTTTGTCCGGCTGTTTGGCAATCAGACCCGCCGCATCCAGTAGCGTGGGCATCAATGTTGTCATGGCAACGAACACCAGAATCAGTATCAGCTTCATCATTACGATCAGTCCTTGTTCTGCTGCATATCAAACATATCAGTTTGTTTATATGCTAAAAGTCGCCATCATCAATTGGCTCAAGCCTTTTGGCAGACAATCATGGTAATTTTTTTCGTCTTATCATCGTATTTGTTACTATTTTTTTTCTTTTTCTTTTTTGTTTTTTTACATTTTCTTCATGTATGACAATTTATTCTCTGCAGCAAGATTTGGTGGCAAACGATAATCGTTTGGATGAAGACAGCAGTAATTGCCGAAACGTGAACAGTTTAACTAATAAGGTTTGCAATTTGGTGGCTAATTTGTAGCTTTTTTCATAACAATGTAGTGGTCGCAGTGGCGTACTGGTAAGGAGAAGCTAAATTTTATCTCGTTGAAAAAATTGTTACCAAAAATGCAAAAATTAGGGTTAAAAATTTTTAGTTTGGCGAAATGTGAAAGTAAAATTAAAATTTTAACGATACGCTATAACCTCTTTTGTCGGAGGTTGTTTGTTGAAAAATTGCAACTTTCTGTCTTTCTCAACTTTTTAACCAACGACGGTCGTATTTTTTTCGGGCAGGATTAGCATCACGCATCTTACTAGAACAGGTTATCAACTATCAGTTGTTTTAGTATTGATCTAGAAAACAACAGAGTCAGTATGGCTTCAGTTTTTTTTTTATCATATTTAGTGGAATCTGGCATCACGAGTAAGAAATACTGTTACAAAACTATGTAGCTTAGGCAGAAAAGTTAAAAGTTAAAAAAATATGTATATTTATTTTACAAAATCCATTGCAGTCTTACGGAGCGTCATCTGCCATATGAATTCACACAGTATTATCCATAACCGAACACATGCAGATAAACATGCCCTGCCTTAAACCTCAACCAAACAAGGCAGTACTTGATTTACTTATCCCGGAGGAATGAAAGGCTGAGTTAAACTTAATGGTTAGTCATATACCGAGATGGTTCACTTGTGTGCAGGCAATCACCCACTTGATAGCCACCCGACCGGTAGTGGAACTCACGAACTCTTGATCGCAAGTCCAATGTCTTCAAGCCACTTTGTCAGAAAATTATTTGTAGCCTAGTTGGTACCAGTAGGGCCTACATTAATAATTATTGCCTGCTAATTTGTATCTATCTGTTTATTTTTTTGACTTTAAAGTATTACAAAGTAGTGTAGCGACACTGTGCTGTACGTAGAACAATCTCCAGTAATCCAATTATTGAGAACGTGTTTGCAGAAGCAAGCAATAGATTGGCCTGACCATTTCCGCATCGCACGCGATTTAATTCAGTCGCCTGATTACACTGTTCCGGATCCCTGCTAACTACAGTGTACGTACGTGCCAACTGTAACAACAAAACATCAGGAAAACCTGACAAAAATTTAAGCAATTTGCTAACTAAGCGCATCTGTGTTTCTTATTTTAGGTTTTACGGCGCTATACAAACACAAATTTAACTTTAACTTGTGAAATATTAGACCTATTAACTGATGTAAAACGTCTTTGTTGTCTAGCTTGTCATAACTAATCAAAATTTTAAGCAAATTTTTACTTTTAAAAATATGCTTACACGTGTGAATATAGAGAGGTAGGCAAATCGTCGGTTTGTGTGTAACGATAAAATATCGCTGTCTAAAAAGGGATGAATTACTTCGAAAACAGTCAGGCTATAGCTTTTTGGGATTTACTCAACCATAATTATGTCTAACGAAATTAATTAAATTTTGGTTAAAATAAAAAATAGCGTGATTCACTGATCTGGAATGTGACTGTTTGAAGCAGTAAAATCTGCATTACATGTATGTCTGAATTCGATGTGGCAAGAGGGGGCAAGCAAGGGACAAGGGTCAAGGTATGATAGCGGCGTAGGCCTAATATAAAATCACCGTAAAGCTTTTAGCACATGCCGCCGGTGGCTTCTGTTAAAACTAGTGACATAAAAGTTAGAACTCCTGGCCTGTTATTTATAGCCGACTTCTTTTAACTTGGCATATTATTTTTTTCTGTGCGTGTATGATTTCAAGTAAACTGTAAGGTGAATATGAAATTTTTTTTAATCAATTGGGGTTGGAATTAGAAGTTTCTTTTGCCGATTAATTGCAATCAGACTAAGCACAAAATCTAATTAATTAGCTAGTTAATTAGAGTTAGTTTAATTACTTGCCCATCTCTGTCACTGTGGGTGAAAAGAAGATAAATGGGATAGAGGAAAGTTGGGAAAGAAAGGCGGAAAGAAAATCTCGTCCCCACGGACGATAGGCCTAGTCTTTAAAGTCCACGCCTATGCAGTGCATTTCAAACGCAGTTTGCCTCCAATTAGTTGACCTGCAGTTCCGCCCCTACAAAGTCCAATTAGTCAACGGATATAAGCTACAAGCACACAGGTGAATGTGTTTTCCGCGCTGCTACTGCGCAATGCCGCTAAATTAATAAGCTACGCAAGTTCTGAAATCATTAAGCTGTTATATTAAACGTTTTCATATTAAACGAAAAACGTTTTGACAATTTTCTTTAATTTTTACAACGTTTTAAATTTCTAATAAGAGACAAACGGTCGTCGTAAAAATGACGGTGATTGAAAGAATTGTATAAAAAAAATTGCTATGTGACGCTGATAAAGTGATAACCGGTTTTGTATTCGGACCGAATTTACTTACTTTTGCGTGATGAAAAAAATGAGATATTTTTTAAAATGCAACTAAATCATTTAAATTTAGTCGATACGTCAAGTAACAAAAAATCGGAGCTTTTGTTCATGAGATGCGCAACACAAAGGTCAGAGCCAGAACTGGACAGCAAACCAGAGACAACATAGTGAGAGAAAGACGATTCGGTGGCTTCGACATGTAAGTAAGTAAGTAAGCAAGTAAGTAAATGATTTATAAAGCGCCAAAGTCTCAGAAAGAATCAGGGCGCATATGGACGTATGCGTATGGACCACCAGCGCATACCACACACAGCAAGCACTGTACTGGCAGGTACCAGCATACAAGAGAGGACCAGGTGGACCAAGAGCGAACTAGAAAAGCACAGAAATTGGTTAAAGTTGAAAATACTTTTATGAAGCACCATAAAACGAAAAATAAACAAGAAGCCCAGTTGCCTTTAAAATAGTCGGCCGTACTAGTTGTCAGTGACTTTCAAAGTCATCTAAGATCGACGATTTTCATGTCATTTGAAAGCCAGTATGCGACTTCCTATTAGTAAACAATAGCAACCTAGGCCCTATCTTGCACAGTACATCCGTGGCAGACGAACAAGCGGAGAGACGACAACCACGACAATAGCTCGATCGTCACTTAAGCACGGTCGGCTAAAAACAAAAATCTACAAAAGATGGGGTTCGTTTGGGAGAAGGCAAAGTCGGCAGCTTTTGACAGAGACGAATGGCATCGGAGTGCGGCCTAATGTGCCAAAGAAATTACATTAAGGAGCAAGAATTTTTATTAGTATTTCGAAAAGTAGCAAGCGTTTTCGGCGGGTCGTCAGATAATTGTGCCTACATCGAGGCCCGTCGTATACGCATGTACATAACTGCCGGTATCCATATTATTCAAGACGACGACTTACCTCAGAGACAAGGATAAGAGATAAGTGAAAATGATAGTAATTACCTCTAGAAAGAGTCTACACGCAGTACTGTAATAGCAGTGGCCTAGTAGTATCGACAGCAGCAGCAGCAGCAGCAGCTCGCACTAATGATGCAGATGTCGAAACGTCACAGTGCGTCTAACTAACTGTAGGCGACTAAGCCATCACCACCAGCCACATCTGACGCAAGCTTTTAATCCGCAGCTTCAACCATCACGTCTTAAACATTATCTCACCATAAGTCGCAGATTATTCACTTATTACAGATTGTTCATAATAGTTATGTTGCCGTTAAAGATTTAAGTTTTTTTGTGCATTATACACTGTGTCTCAAAAAAGTTTTTCCATGTTATTTTTGTGATATCTTTGTTAGATTCCATCTAATTTTGTACATTTATTTGATTTTGTATATTTGAATAATTTACATAAAATTACCACTTATAATATTTTAATACGCTATGTCGGTTGAGATGATAGTTGTAAACTAGTTACGACGGAACTAAATTAATGAATATAAAAATACCGCAGTTGCAGATGAGCTAAATTGATAAATAATTCTAAAAATACGAAAAAAATTGCAAAAAGGAACTACAATAACAAATCTGTGAGTTAATAAAAACATGTAATGCAAACAGTGGAAAAGTTATTTAACAACAAAAGGCACTAACGTCGTGGCAAGAGGCATTTGTTTCCAACACTAAATTCTGGCCTGTCGACGATTTTTTTGTCAATTTTTTAAAAGCAAAAGTGCAAAACTTTGAGATAATAATCACCCACTTGAAAAAAATCAGGGGCAAAGCTAAAATATTGAGCAAGAGTAATTTTGTGTCGAAAATTTTTCAGCTGTTGTCCGTCTAGAAATTGCAAGTTTTTGCACACATAACATTTTTAACCCACAACGCCGCTAGCAAAGGTCAATGCGTAACAGTAGGCTAATACATGAAACTGTAAATTAGGCTGCATTTGACCTTAACCACATGCCTTTCTGATAGTTGTTTAGAGCATGACGGATCATAGAGCCGACACCATTGAAGAAATGAGGGAAGATAGGTGAAAGACGCAGCCGCTCCTACGACTAAAAATTTGTGAAAAAATGCATTACATTATCATTATCATCTATCACGAAAATAGTACTGGGTAGTCCTCGAATAAGTAAATAAAACAAAAAAAAACAACACAAAATGCCGTGAACGAGCGGAAAATTAACCAAAGGCATGCAAACGTGAAAGAAATAGAAGGCCAGCAGTACGCCTTATTTGCTCGTTTATAAGCTACACCACACGACTGCTATAACAATAGATGTTTTCGCTCACACGACACGGCGTTTGATGCCTGACTAATTCTCGGCAAATAAAATGAACCAATTCGCATCCCGACTTCTGGTGCAACCCTGTTGCATATAAGCCTATGGTCGGTGGACTTGAATGTACGTACACGCTTGGAACGTACTGATCGATAAGTTGTGAAAGAATGAGGAAAAGATGAATTAAGGAAAAAGAGATAAAAGCAGAAACGAAGTGGAAAGGATGAAAAGAGAAATGAAAAACGGGAGAAAAAGGTGTCGTACTGCAGTAAATAAAACGTAAAGGATGAACGAGGATACCGTAACGTTTTCTGCAAGTAAAAACTAACAAGAAATTTGAGATAATGCTCACGAGACGCGCGAAAGCCAATAGCAGTTCCGGTTCAGTAATTTAGCTGAAAATTGGAGTTCCGTGGTGCCACCTTGTGAATGATATAGACTTGTGTCGCAACCCGAAATCATAAAAAAATTCATAAAACCCCCTATTTTGGCGTTCAAGGTCATTCAAGGTCATTGAATTTTGCGCCAATCGAGAGCCAGTGTACAACTTCCTATTTGTGATTAATAGTAATCTAGGCCCTATCTCGCACCGCTACTGAGATACAGCGACTTATTGGCCAAAAATCACAAATTTTGCCCATCCCCTCTCATTTAACGCCCTCGTTCGAGATGACCCCCTTTGAATTTATTGAAAAGCTTTACTGTTCCTAAAACTAGAGTCTTTCATGCAGTCGAGGTAAAAATTTGGTGATCCTAGCTTGCACCGTTTTTGAATGATCCACCCGTGTGACAGACAGACAGACGGACGGATGGACAGACAGACGGACAGACAGAATTGCGATGGCTAAGACGCGCTGAAAGCAGTAGCTGCTTTCGCGCGTAAAAACTTTAGGCTTATTAAAAGATTTTAGAAGGCCTAAATCCTACGTGGCAACCAATGTTGTGGCGTACGTAAGTAAAAGATTTAGATATTGAAAGACGCGAGACCAGGACACGGCTAAACAGCGTGTGAATGCGAAAGACACACGGTGTACGAAAACGTTCATCATTCATTCATTCACATTCAGTTGAAGCAGGATCTACCGGTAATCCAATTGTAGCCTACGGCCGGACGAGTAATTTGCCGTGTCCGCTTGACCGGCATGCTTGCGGTATTGCGACGATTCCTACACTTATTTCATGTGTGGTAAATTACGTTCTATGTAGGCTTCAAGTTTCAGATTATTAACTTATTACAGATTGTTCATAATAGTTCTATGTAGGCTTCCATGGGCTAGGGTGAAAAATTATTTAGTGCAGTTTTAATGCTGCATTAGCTCCAATGTACCACGTTCTTGTATTTCATTTACAGCTATATAAAAAGAATTTCTTGACATACCGAAATAAGCAGTATTTATTGCAAGAATTAAACCATATTGGTTACAGTACGCTACTCGACTGTTCTCTCTTTCGCAGTGTACATAAATCGTCAACCAGAGCAATAAAGGAAGCGTAAGGGAGAGCAGAAAACGTCACGCAATCGGATGTACATGTACGCTGGTGCTACATTGTGACGTCGCTAAGATTTGGTATGAGGAGCAGCGACGTCGTGCGTTAAAAAAGTAGGCGGAGCGGGAAGTTGGAATTTTTTGACCGACGCTGAAAATTTCCAACAGAGAAGATAACGGGTGCATTCTGGTCTTAAGCTTATCTCTCGATTTTGTTTTTTTTCAGAAAAAATGTTTTTTTTCTCAGCTCCACATTTATATTTTGCATTTCAGGACGAAAATTATTTAACAAGAAAAAAATTCCCACCAAAAAATTCCAACAATTTTTTGACAGCCGATAATTTAGGGGGATGTGGGAATTGCCGTCTGTCTTTTTGGCCACGACGCCACCCATAAGGGGAAGCACGAAACGGAAAGAAAAGCAGGGACCAAAGTGTAATTTGTATAAGGTGAAATCGTTGATTTATGCTGTCATCTGGTGGTGTATCGTAGATTCTTTTTCGAAACTCAAAGGTCCAAGAAAATCGCTCTTGCAGCGCGAGCGAATCCGCCTAATAATTAAAGGGTGAAACAAAAAAAATGTTATAATAGTAAAGACACTTCCACAAGATGCTAGGCCTATATGCAGTAGCCTATGCACTATTATGCAGCAGCTGAAATGTTCCAGATTTCGTGGAATAGGGGCCTACGTTATATTTTTTATTTGATAGGCAACCGTGTTAAGTCAAATTTCAGAGTCTGTGCTGCTCTGAAATCATCTGTATAGACAGTAAGAAGTAGAACATTTGGAAAAGGAGGGGTTACGTGCTTTGTTGCCCCAATGGTAGCTGGCGAAACTAATGTGGTGCTATAGAACAATGATCTCAGTACCCACTGAGCTGCTGCTGCAAGATTTAGCGCATCCTCGATTTTTAGTTTCACCGTCACAGTCTTAAGCCGATCCCTCAAGGTTCCAAAGGAATAGCGCCGCCACGCCCGAAAGCAGTCAAAATTGTCGTTATCGACTACCAGGCCGATGTCTCTTATTCAACATCTGTCTTCAGAAAACACTGGCGCAAATATCTGCATAAAGCTTAATTGCCAGAAACGAGAGTTCCGATGTATAGGTTAGGTTTATATCTCTGCTGCATATAAGCTTAAATAAACCCTGTATAGATCTGCGGACAAAATATTTCGGCACTGGATCGACGCATTTTTCTATAGTCATAAAATCACATTGCAGGAGCGTATAGTTGTTGCGAAAAGTCAAAAGTCGGCGAGCAGCAGCAGAATATCACGATGACAATGCCAGCTGCAGTAATTATGTACAACGACGATGAGTATACGACGTATAAGGCATATAGACAGCAAGGCTTAAACTACACTACTTCGAGTTATTGTAGATTTGCTGGATAGCAGGTTGTACATTGTCATAGGCATATAGTGTATCATAACGACGAAATTTAGCTTGCTACATAAGCACAACGCACTTTCGGACCATGTTATGTATACCATAGCCCAAAACGCACACACAAAAAACTAAAAACTAAAAACCAAAAAAAAAAACGAAACGCTGAAACAAACAGCAGATTGTCCGGAAAGTCGCGTGTGGTACATATTTCCGTATATAGGACCGACAAAACGACAGTATTTTCAGTTTACGCTGAAAAACGTAACAGATAACTGCAAGTCAAATGTCTGCAGCAACATCCTGACATCTCAAGATGCTGCATATTTCTTATCTTGATTTTTTTGTACTGGATTTGTTGCAAAAGATTCGATTTGTCGTACAGCTTGCTGATGTAGCAGTATAAAATGCTGGACTTATAATCAGAAGGTCGTGAGCTTCACTCCCGCGATCTGCTCGCTATTAAATATATACTTTGAACAGCTTCAGCGGATGCTAAAACATTTCTGTTCGGCTATTGAAATCGCGGCGCATTGTGGGTAACTGTTAATCTGCGCCTGCTAAGCTGTTTAACTTAGTATCTTACCTCTTACTTACTTACTACTTGGACAGGCGACTGTCTGTGGCAGATAAATCATCTTGGTATAGTAGGTACCCAACCGCAAAGGTCAACTCAGCCTTCCATTCTCTGGGATAGGTAAATCGAGTACCGGCCTGTGTAGCTCAGTTGGCTGGTGTTAAGGCGGAGCGCGTTTTTACTTGTGCCGGGTAAAAGGTAAAAGGTAAAGGTAGAGGCCAACACTTGTTGTAGCACTTCAGAAGTGCTTTACAATCTCGGAAGTAGCAGCTGATTGGCATGAGCTAATAATACCGCAGCGCACTATGCGGCCATCCACTATCCGCGTTAACGAACAATTGGACCCGCGATTTGCAGCTAGCAGCCATACCACCGCCCCAATCAGCCAAATTAGGACTTGACCCCGTAGCCCGTAGGCCACTGCTCATTTTTCGGCCCACGTAGAGTAGAAGGCTGAGTTGGCCTGAGCACACAGTAGGTTAGCAACTTGCTCAAGGTTGCTTGCAAATGACGGCAGTGAGAATCTAACCGCAACCTAAAAGTTGCGAGTCAAAACCAATCGCTACACCACGTGCACCTAAACAGGCAGGTAAACTTGCCCACGGTTGTTACTTGGTAGTGCATCGGCTGGGCATTGAACGGTGGACCTTTCGGTTTCGTATCCAACGCCCTAACCGCTGAGCCACCAAGCCGCTTGCTGAGCTACCAATGGCAATTACGCTATGCGATCTTATTGTGGCAGAAGTCGCTCTTTTTCTTCTTCTTCTTCTTTCAGCGTATGGTCAAACTTCAACAAGTTAAAGACTTCAGACCAGTAGTGGTTGTGAACATGGCGGCAGTGCTGAGTGCAGAAAAACTAAAATATCTAAGTGCAGAACTAAGCGCTGATTAAAAAGTGATGTCTCTGGCTTCTCGCGGAAGGGTCGCGACTCCCTTTCACCAGAATCGGTGGAGTACTTCTATAGCGCTGCGACGCGTTTCCCGTAAAGGGTTATACACGCTCTTTAACACTTTAACATTTACGGTACGTTTTACAACTAATTTCCACAAATCAGAATGAGTGGAGTTTGAGCTTAGAACACAATACCTCGGACCTGGTGGTCACGTGACAGTTCGCCACCATCTGACTTTGTGCTGTGCAATCACGCGAGATTTTACGAGAACCGCATTAGTGCAGTGCTGCAGATGACGCATGCATACGCCAGCGGCTCCCAGCAGGTTTACTGAAAAAGATGATTCTCGGGGTAATCATTGTACACAACACAACTGAGTGCAGTCAAGACTAGTCTAGCTATATAATTGGGTAAACGGTAAATGTCTGTCTGAGTGAATAAATGATGATAGCCTTAGGCCTAGAAATTCATGTGCTTACAGTTGCAGGCAGTCTGGAGAAAAAAAGGCTAAACATTTTTTTTCACTTTTTATTTTTATTCTATTACATCTTGTCTATAATATTATCCAACAACTCACAAAACACTAAACGATAAATAGTACCCATAAAAACTATAGTACAAATATTGCAGCATATCAGACTAGATGCAAACAGTTTTGTTTCGGTAAAACTCTGCAAGCGAAGAAAAAACTGCATCAGTATATTTGGATCCCATTAAAATTTCAGAAACATAGGTTTTTAAAAGACAGTCGGCAACTGAAAGCTTGGAAATTTTTTGCACTAAACACGAAAAAACCTGGACAAGGCACAGATGAAAATATACAAAAAATACTAAAAACTGCACTACAACCACAGTACAAAATCCGACTGCAATGACAGGATTACAAAGAGCAAGCAAAAAAACTACAAGGGAAGGAAAGAAAACTAGCGAGCAGTAGCTAAAATCTGAGTAATACCCCGTTTACACGATCGAGCAAACATCGAGCAAACATCAAGCAGGCCTGATGGAACCCCGCCCCCTGGTTCAAATGTAGGCCTAGGCTTAGCCTACAGCTGATCACATGTTATATAGGCCATCCAATTACAACCCGCCCGTCCTCCTAATTAGCATGCCAATTACCATAGCTCTTCTAGCTAGCTGGATGATTGTTAGCAAACATCGAGCAAACGTCGAGCAATTAACACGTGTATTTTGAATACATTTGCTTGACGTTTGCTCGATGTTTACTCGATCGTGTAAACGGAGTATAACAAATCCGGTGACACTGGCAGCTGGTAAAAGCAACCCAAATGCAATGTGCTACTTATTGTAGCCTACTGTTTATTCAGGACAGGCTCGAAGTGGCAATTACTATTCGAATCAGGAAACTAAACAAACGTTAACGCTGCTTTAATGTTGTGTTTGTCGGAGGAGAGGCCACAGAGATGCCAGAGAGAAGGGTGTGCTTAAATTGAATACTAGCGTCGTAACAGTAAATTTACGCCTCCATTCAGAGGCGCCAGAATTTCACTTGGAAACAACAGGTTCTTGTATTAACGCAAGTGGAAGAAAGAGCGGCAAGAAAAGGTACAGAATACAGCACACAAACCTACGTATATCCTTCAGCTTCAAACAGACTGGAAAGTGAACGCGTGGACACAATAAGATTACAGAGCGTCTCTGGTGCTAAAAGCATTCGTCTCTACCGATACCTACATAGTGCTATATCTTTCTTTACAGTTCGTACATCTACATTGTCGTATTGCACACCGTATGTCAGTCAGTCTGTCTGTCTGTTTCGTCTACATGCGTTTATCTGTCTCGCCAAAATTCGACACAAAACTTTAAACGTCAGTTGAAAACAAACTTGTTCTGTACGTGACAGAACACAGCACAGCGCATTGTAATTTTTGCCTTTATTTACGCCGCTATAAAATAATTTACTCACTTACTCACACGGTCAGAAAACATTACATTGACTTTAGTAAATCCTGACTGTAAAACTAAAGTGCTTAGTTAGGGCTACGATGGTCATGACTTATGTAGTTTGTAGAGCCCATTTACGAAGAACGTCCATGAGTGCTGCCAGAACTTAACTGAATGACGCAGCTCAAAATCTCAAGTGCGGAATCTCAGACCAGGAACAATTTCTCATAGTTATGAATCTAAGACAGCATAAGTCTGCGCCGACCATTACATAACACATTTGGGCCAATTACAAGGATTTGACGTTAGGCGTAGATGTTCGTACATGACATTGTTTAGCATAATGGTAACAAGTACAAATGTGAAAAGAATGAATCTCGGTACATGATAATGAACGACAGTGACATGTTTAGTTTACCAGGCAGTAGTATATACTTGTACATTGTAAATGTGTGGATAGGCAAATTGCTACCGTTGATTAGCCACTTTTACCTGTCCAGGTGTGCGGAAATTTAATTAAATCTTCTGTCAACCAGGAAATTAAGTCGAGACGTCGTGTATTATTCGATAAACGTATGGCTCGAATATTATTTATATAACAATTGCACATCATTCAGTTTTGGTAAAGCTCGCGAAAAAAACGATTTTCATTGTTTTACTTTGTATAGGTTTACGTTGCACACTAGAATTAGACGTGAATCGTTAATAATTGTTTGCATAAGCTTTAATTAACAGCTGCTGTCGCGACTTTTCGGCCTATAATAAGCGAATAAGCAAGTAAAAGATAAGTCAAATATACGTATACAAAGACATATCTGCTAGACTGCTACGTTTGGATAGACCAAAGCACAGAGGATCAATTCTTGCCAAAACGATGTTTATAAAATGTAATTTGCATGTGTCAAATCGATGCTATTTAACTAGACGACAAAAACTGCAAATGTGAAAAAATACAGTTATCAATCAATCAACAATCAAAACACATTAATATGCTGTCATATATGTTGCGAACGAGTCCGTAGAAGATCAGCGTAAAATTATAATGTTAAAGTTCGGATTATCAATCAACAAATCATTCGACTAAGCAACCAGTCAATGGATGCTAGCAGGTCTATGATTTCAGACAACGTGTCTAAGATCTGTACAAAAAAAGTACAGCACACACGCACGCACAGACAGACACAAAGACGATCAAGAATAACTGACGTCGCACGACAACAGTGATGCTCGTGGCGTTTTTCTTAGAAAGATACTAGGAGTCAGTATGCAGCAGCGATATAGCAACAACCTGATACGAGGTTCAAACGCAAGAAGTCACGCACGCAACTAATATGACGCTATGAGCAGAATTGTCGCTTAATCGATTCTCTCTGTCTGTAGTTCGCTAATAGTCTGTCCAATAAGCATCATCATCTAAGATCGTGCCTTCCTGGCGCTTTTGTGACCGCAAAGCTGCGTGACGTTCGTTAGGGGACCGTTTACATTATTACCCCATACATTCGGTGTTTCTTGACCCTGCATTATCGTAAGTATAAATGAAATTGATTATAATTATACAGGCCGTCAGCATACCTGTCGCTGGTACTCATACTATTACATATGCACAAGAAGGGATAGCCAGGCTGAGTTAACCTGGGTGGCTGGCTACATACTGAGATGGTTCAACCGTCTGCAAACGGTCACCCATCTAAGTACTAACCGTGCCCGGCGTCGATTAACTTCGTTAATCGGAATCAGACACAACCTGTTAACCGCCACTGCACTAAGCCGACAGGAAGGTAGAGTAGTAAAATATCAGCAGAGCATGGTGCCGAGATAAGCCAGCTTTGAGCTTGCTTTGAGATTAACAGCCGTACCGCGTCGGTTAAGCCACTGCAGGCCAACATCCGTTTTTGCTTGGCGCTCGAAGAAATAATAATTTACCCACCGCATAACTCCGGCTTGCCTTACTTCCATGAAGGCCAATCGCAGGCCGGTAATCTTGGTAAGTTATAAACGTCCATAAGATTGAAGCGCGAGCATAAATTCGCACCGCGTCGACGACTAGCTACATAGGCCTACCCATATAAGACGAATCCCGGAAGAAAAAAAGACCGCATGAGAAAAGCAGCCGGACGAAAGTTAGCGACTGACTGATCCTTAAGCCATTTTTTCGCTAAACATGTGCAACTGTTACACTAACTAGCGGCGATTTTGTGAGAGCCTCAGAATAAACCGACTTCAGTGCTCCGTGTCAGGTATATCTGATATCACGTAGAATAGGATTGAATCCAATTAAATGCAATACGCACAAAAACATGTAATTACAAACACAGCAATTTTCATAGAGTTCTGGCGGCTAGGCAAAGTTCACGCGCACCGGTGCCGTGGATTTGCCAGTGAAAAGAAAACAGTGCGAGCGAATAAGCGAGATTATTGAAAATGCGACTTACACAGTGTGCGGTCCAACAGCTTGATACATGCTAGTCACCGACTAGTTATTAAGCTTATCGTGTGAGCTGCGTCGGTGAAAACGATACACTGCGAGGAAATTAACGTTCGTTCAAAAAAACACTATAGATAGCTCGATCCACTCAACGGAACTAACCAAACACGATACTTTTACAAACGACAAATAAAAAGATTAAAAAAAGAAACGACCAAAAATCTCAAACCTCCGCCGTGGATAGTTTCTGCTCAGGAAATAAATCAGTAAGTAAGTATGTCGTAACGTTTAGTGTCTGCAATACGGCATACGAATCCCAACGCCAGAAAAACGTCTTTTTACACGAAGTAAATTTGTAAACGTCGCAACACGTCCTTCTCACAGGTCAAAAAATGCCGATCGCGTTGTTATCTGATTTTTTTTCTGGTGCGTAAAATCCCTGTTTGTGAGGCTTCTGTTTGCCTGCTTAGCCGAACGTGATGAACATGCCAAAATCAGCTTCCCATATTTATATTCGTGGCGTGCTGAACAGTTGTAACGAGCACAAAAAACTGTTTATCAGATTGGCAGAACGAGAAGCGCAATGCAGTGTCGTGTGTCAATAGGGCTAAGTCTATACTGGCCTAGATGGTAGTAATTATCTCTCAGACGAATGTAAATTTTTTTTCTAACTCACCCACTCGCGGACCAGGGATACAATAATCCTGAGGCACTCATTAATAGCCGACTGCTATAGAAAAACACGAGTTTCTTCCACTGCTCAGTGCAACCGAAGCGGAATGCCATTATTAGCGATCAATATCAAGCCACAAGGCAGCACACGCAGATTACAATAAAACACATTATAGGGTATCATAAAAATTGCATAAACAAATAATAAAAAAACACTAAACACAGCATAATTATGCTCTGAACAGCGTTTGTCAGGAAAGTTTGGTTACAGAGCTTATGGTAACAGGCCCGATTTACGTGCCTTGCCCTCCCGTCTGTCTGTCTGTCTGTCATGTAAAGGCTCCTATCCTGAGCGAAAAATAAGCGAGCGCAAATATCAAATTCAATAAAAACGTTTCTCGAAATGGAAGTAATTCGTGTGTCAATAACTTTTAGATACATTTGCATTTTTATAGAAAACATGTTTAAAGCCACAGATAGTCTGCGATTTCTGTCGATCTTGGAAAAGCCGAGTCGCAGCAAAAAGCTGTAAAATAATCTATTTTAATTTTACCTAAAGGACGAAGGTGCTGCTGTGTTAAAGTAGCAATGTGTGCTTGGCCTATATCAGCTGATTTAGAATCGCTGACATGCTTCCATGAAATACATCAGGATGTCATTAGTAGAAAATGTCCCATTTACGATTGATTTCATGACCAAGATCAAGGCCGCTAGATGCAAACGCTCGTTGACACAAGCATGTCTACGCGAGTCTGCTTAAACATTTCTCCGATAGGCGCCTAAGTCGCAATATGGGCAATTACATGTAGTGAGGCGCTAAAATTGAAAGTATCGGGTATCGTAAATTTAGCCCAACCTCACCACGATGTACGGATGAACAAAAGATAGCAAAAATTAGCGCAGAAATTTAGTGTATTATATAGACAATTGTTTTAAATATGCAACTAAATGTGCTGAGAAGGTCAGCAGATGTAGACAGTGAGTTCCGAACAGAAGCAGAGCCGCCGCTAACGCTGAAAGCTTTCGCTGACAACGCTAGCTATCTTACCGTATCACAACGCTAGCTATCACCGTACGCAAAGCAACAACAGTAACGATTAGATGTAGTAGTCCTGGATAAGAAAAGACAGGTCTAGCAGGGCAAAAAAGAAAAAGGCTACTGACGCCGATTTGTAGGCAACGCTAAAGATAATACAGGAAGATTAGCAAAATATTGACTCATAACTACTCCCATTGACGGTTTTTTGTACCTGCAGCAAGCTTAGTCTGTAAAAATTGACTTCAGTTTTAGTCCTGCTATTTCACGCCTGAAACGTCATCGTTTTATTTGGGCAACATCTTCTATTTACCCTACACAGTTTGTGAAGCGCATCTATCAACTGTAAAAATGGTGCAACGTAGTAAATTTAAAAGTCACTGTTAGTTAATGTTTAGGCACAAGATATTTACACGACAGCCTTATCAATAGTTTAGCTGCGGCCACTCGTACGGTTGTCGGACAAATATCCGGTTTTACCCGAGCCGGCTATTTATTCGGCAGCCGTCTTTGACGGCCTAAGCCGGTACGTACGAGACATTGCCGGCTAAGGCCGTGTCTTTGCGGTGGCATATACGAAACGTCGTACTGCCGCAGAGACACGCCCTCTCGGCAGCCGGCCAACTGACGACCTCAATTTTAGCAGGGTATCACGGGTCGCGCCCAGTCGGCAAGTGTGAAGCTTGCCTCCAGTTCAATTCATAACCAAAGTTGTGTCCATCCGTCGTCACATAATTCTCTTAAATACGCTAACCCTAACCCGAACCCTAATATTAAGTTTGATTCTACTCTTTTACGCATAACGCTAATGTTAGCGAGCGACGCTAGTGCCGCTACCTGTCAAATATAATCGAATCTATGACTGCCAGACTATTTGTACGGCTACCGTATAAATAGTCAGCGCGAAATATTTAACATTAATGGGCGAGCAAACGTGAACAGTACAAATTAAAAAATTTGAAGCTTTTCAAAAACACGGTGATATTCGGTGTGATTTTGTTTTATGGCAAGCAGACCTTCTTCTGTTTTCTTTTATATGTGTAAACAGCTTTTATAAGTAAGTAAAACTTAAGCTGTTCATACGTACTCGTATAATAATCATTTTCAAAACGCACCATAAGTTTTTACTATAGTTGTTTTGTTCAATAAAGACTCTAGTTTGTATTGCATTTGTTTCATTTTGTTGCTGCATGTTTTCATTTTGACTTGGTTGTATCTTGTGGCGCCCTTGTGCTAGGGTTGAGAGGCGTCATAGCAAATGTTACGATATGATATGATGATGAAGTTTTGTCGGCTATAGCTGTGCAGTCTGAACATTATTAAAAACTAGCTGCAAAATTGAATGCGTTTACTGTTAGCCGTCTGTTCAAGAGCTAAAGTGTTGTCGAGATAACGCGTATAGGCCTACCACACACGCGCGTTAATAATCGGACGCTATAGCGCAGAAACCCATGCTTAATCAGATCGGATGGAACGCGACCAAAGCCATTTTCACCTGTCACGTTCAGAAATTCCTGTTATACTCGCCACTGTTGTTTAAGACTATAGTCTCTGGAGATTTTTCCGTTGCAGTTTCGGTTAGGCCTACAGACAATTACGATTTAATTACGATTAACCGGTTTTTCGTAAAACCATCTGGAACAAATAACAAGCTTAAAGAAATTGTCAAAGAATGTTAGTGTTTCGTTAAAAAGCAATCGAGGAATTTTGACATAGCATAGAAAGTACTGCAAGATTTACTTAGTCTACTGAGAAATCTCGATCGTACAAACGAAATACGACTATAGGCTTAACTGCAAACAAAAACATCGCTAATTCGCTAAATTGTCTGAATTGTCTGGTTTCCGCCGCGTCATATACAATCGATCTAGACCTATTTTTCAGGTGTGTTATATTTCAAAGAAGATGTTACTGGAAACACTATACACATATAGGCCTACATGTAGTTTCTGTCAGACAGCTAGTTATATGGTGCCGCATATTGAGTTTCTAATGATTTTAATTTGTAGGCCTAATCTAAGTGTTTTTTTATATTTGTTCGAGTATAGTTATTCTGTCTATAATCTATTGTACTGTAATTGTTACGTTGTATCGTTTCAAGCACTTACGGTTGTATTTCTGTAAATATGTTGTATCTTACACTTTATATAAAGCAGAATTTCACAGCGGGTTATTTCCGCAGTATTACACATAACAAATTCTGTAGCACTGTTACTGGGAAAAAGCATCCTAAACTCAAAAAGTCTCAATGCATGTAAATCTTTTTCAACGATGATGATAACCGTTATAACCATTATAAAAGAACATTATTCTCCATGCTTGTGCCACTGACAACCATAGAAAATGCTTCAGCTGTGATTAAAAAAACAGAACACATTTTTGCAGCCTTTCAGCTGAGGCTATTTGAATGCAATGACCTGATTTCTCAGAAGGTCTACGTATATGCCTGTGAAAATGATGCGCTTGGACAAACGCTAGATAATGATAATTGCACCGCAGTTTCTATATGTTGCGAGCTGGTTCATACAAACTCCACTACTGTGACTTATTGTAAACTTGTCGGACAACTTTTCAGACAAAAAGTCGTACAACAGGCTCTGCATCTTAACAGGCTATAATGTTGCGAATTTGTTGCGCACATTTTATATCTGTGAACTTGCAGATTTGCTGTACATGAGATTTCGATTTGATGTGCAGATGTTGTACAACGTGTCCACGATAAATCGAGCTAATCGGACTATGCGATTGAGTGTTTCAATGCCACGTCTTAGCATTTTAGCCATTAATTGACTCTACGGCAATCGATAAACCACTTTACGCGGCAATTTGTTGGCCGTATTCAAAGGACGATGACACGCGACACACCGTTACAGTTCCCCACCAGTAGGCCTACTGCCTGTGTCCGCATGTGGAACTACACCATCTGTTCCAACGCCGTAATCGACCGGTTTTATGCCCGAGCTATGTGAAGCCAGATGTTAGGAGGAGGCTCAACTAATTAACTGACAGTGACTGATTGAGAATCTTCATTCACAAATGGTCCAGTGGTTAGAGTATAGGACTTGTAACTTTAAGGCATGCGGTTTTCATCCCACCGCAGGCCATTGTGCCAGCTCAACCTTGAGACAGTTGCTGACTGTGTGCTTCGATCAACTCAGCCTCCTACTCTTAACAAAATGGGAAATGAGTAACAGCTTACTGGCTATAGGGTCTAAGCATTGGGGGAGGTAGTGGTAGTGCGCCGCGGGTCCTGTTGTTCGCTGACGCGGGCGAGTGGGCGACGGATGGCCGCATAGTGCGCTGCAGTATTATCAGCTCATGCCAATCAGCTGCCACTTCTGAGTTTGTCAAACGTTTCTGGCCACGAGTCCGATTTACGTTAGCAACTCCATATCAATTACCGGATTTTTGCTTCTACTTGATTACTCATTCACGTGAATACGCTAGGGTGTTCTTGGCATGACGTCTGTAG
>Ga0209367_1000382_pt1 | contig 42130 bp, 34 predicted proteins | sample WorMetLIZISLAND2_FD_187412 | JGI IMG/M metagenome (GOLD analysis project Ga0209367, IMG submission 187412) | Marine gutless worms symbiont microbial communities from Max Planck institute for Marine Microbiology, Germany - Olavius geniculatus... ...
TCCGGAAACTGTTGTCTTAATTGATCGATATTCATAAGATCTCCTTTCGTTTGTTCTTTTAAGGAGATCTTACACCATGGGTGTGACAGATACGGTCACACTAACCTTAAAAATGTAGATAGGCTCGTTATCCTTTATAAGAACCAACATTCCAGTATTCCACTATTCCATCATTCCCTATTCATTGGATCATACGGGTTAAAAGGATAGATTGACGGTTAAAAGGCTATATTGACAATGATCTGCGAAGTTATAGAATTGGTACCTTGATATGCTATTTTCGATAACACTATATCTGGCGTTGGCGGTTTGCTTACTGGGGATCCTTTACCGCGTTATCTGCTGGTTTACGGTAAATATTGGGCCGGATGCCGCGGAATTCAGCGTGGGAGCCAGATTTTCGCGGGCATTCAGCGGCCTGTTCGCGGTGTTGTTCAGCCCTGACATCTTCCGCTTGATCGGGGCGTTTGTTTTCCGGATCGTTTTGCAGGGCCACATACTTAAAAAGGATCCCTGGCGCTGGCTGATGCATTTTGGCATATTTGCCGGCATCCTGTTGCTCGTTTTGTTCCATGCCATGGACGATCTGATTACCGTCAACCTATTTACGGATTACGCGTCAACTGCCAACCCGTATCTTTTTTTACGAAATTTTTTCGCAGCACTAGTGCTTCTGGGAATTGTGATCGCCGGCTGCCGCCGCCTGTCGACCAGGGGCTTGAAAAAAATTTCAACCCCCCATGACTTGCTGGCCCTGGTCCTGCTGTCGATTATCTTATTTACCGGTTTTATTCTCGAGGCCATTCAGATTGTTTCAGAGCCCATTTTCAATGAAATGGTTGAGGACTACGGCGATCCGGATGACACCGAAACCGTTGCGGCCTTGCAAAGTTATTGGGCCAAACATTACGGCGTGATATTTGCCGATGCCCCTGATCTGAGCGACCCGGAACTGATCGATGCCGGCAATGAAGCCAACCAGGAAAGCTGTATCGACTGCCATGCCAGACCGAACGCTGCATTCATATCCAACCCGATCAGCAAATTGTTCCACCCGATAGGTGTCTGGGCCAATTCCATCCGTTTGGATCTCATTTTGTGGCAAATTCATTTCATATGCTGTTTTGCGCTGCTGGCCTATATGCCCTTCAGCAAGCTCATGCATCTGTTCACCAGTTCGGTCAGTCTTTTGGTGCGCACCGTGGAAGACAACGCAGCATTGCAGCCGGCCAACCGGGCTACCCGGCGGGTGGTTTCTCTGGATGCCTGCATGAACTGCGGCCAATGCAGTTTGCACTGCTCGGTGGAGCCCATCAACCGTGTATTGGGGAATCTGGATATTCTCCCCTCCCACAAATTGGGATCATTGAAAAGATATGTTCACAATGGCCTGGCCAGCAACACCGAGCTAACCGAATTTAACGAAGGCAGCTTCATCTGTACCGAATGCAATCGTTGTACGGAAGTCTGCCCGGCCGGCATCAATCTGCAGGATCTATGGCAGGCATCCAAAGCGGAGCTGGCCTCCAGGGGGCCGTCCGAGCCTTATCGACAGGTCCGGGAGGGGGTTTCACTGGGCCGGTCGGCACCAACATCCCAAGAACAAAGCGGGGCTGCAGCCCAGCCGTGTCTGATGAACTACTCCGCCAGTCCGGTGTCTTTTTCAGCCTGTATCCAGTGCGGGACCTGCACCAATGTCTGTCCGGTGGTCGCCGATTATCAGCAGGACCCTCAGCTACTGGGATACCTGGATCTAACGCCCCAGCAGATCGTCAACACCTATCGGCTGGGCATTACGGAGCGGGCGGCCGATTCGAAAATGGCTTGGGATTGTTTTATGTGTTTCAAGTGCCAGGAGCACTGCCCCAAAGCGATCCCGGTTGCCGAAATGATGTATGAGCTGAGGAATAGAGGCTACAGGGAAATCAAAGAGGCGCGGATATCATCTCAGTCTGCTTGATGCCTGGGAAGCGCACATTGAAGATTGAAGAATGAAGATTGAAGATTCGTGGTATTCTATCCGTTTAATAAGTCCAAAAAAGGTTTCAAGTTTCAGGTGTCAGCAATGCAACTGGCTGAAATATCGAATGCCACTAAATATATTTATCAAAGACTCGGCCTTCGTGCCGACTGTATAAATTGGTGCTTCTCTACTTCCAAATTTGGCGGGCTCGAGGTCTGCCCTTTATAAAATAGCGGGAACCAAGCAGCAAATACATGATTAGCTATAAAGAATGGTTGACAGGAATATAGGCTTTTTTTACTGACACCCGAAACCCGACACCCGAAACCCGGCACCTCCAACTTTCAGTTTCAGGCGCTAGGACATTGAAATTACCACAATAGAGCTAACCTTACTCAAAGGAACAACGATGTCATATAGCTATTTCCCAGGCTGCAAAATCCCCTACTATCTGCCGGAATACGGCAACTCGACCCTGGCGTTGTTAGGCAGATTCGGCGTGGAACTGATGGATTTGGAGTTTAACTGTTGCGGCTACCCGGTACGGGATATCGATTTTCAATCGTTTCTGCTGGCCGGCGCCCGCAACTTGGCTCTGGCGGAACGGCACCACACCGACATTGTCACGCCCTGCAAATGCTGTTTCGGCAGCCTGAAATTCGTTGAATTCTATTTAAAGCAGCGTGAATCCGTTTGCGATCAAATCAACGCCATGCTTCGACCGGAAGCGCTGCAGTGGCAGGGGCATACTCAAGTCAAACATCTTTTAACGATTCTGCACGAGGATGTTGGGGTTGACGCACTGCGCGATGCCGTCATCAATCCCCTCGAAGGAATTAAAGTGGCCATCCACACCGGCTGCCATGCCCTGCGCCCCGGCAATGTGACGATGTACGACAATCCCCTGGCCCCCGGCCTTTTTGACGATCTGGTGGCGGTGACCGGCGCCGAAAGTGTCTTTTGGTCCATGAGTACGGAATGCTGCGGCAATCCGCAGTGGGATAAAAACCGGAAGATTGCCCTGAAGCAGATGCAAAGAAAGTTGCTGAATGCCGGCCAGGCCGGAGCAGATTTCGTGTGTACGGCCTGCACCTATTGCCAGATGCACTTCGAACAAAATAGCCAATCCGATCTAATCCCGCTAAATAGTGAGCAGTTTGTCCCGGCAATTTTGATTTCTCAGCTAATCGGGTTGAGTATCGGGTTGGATGAAGAGGCCCTCGGAGCATTTACAAAGATTTGAAGTGAATTCAACATTGTCACGAGGTAATTTCGTTTGAGTCATTTGAATTTTTGAATTTCGGATTTGTTTCGTATTTCGTATTTCGATTTTCGTATTTCCGGTTTACCCAGGTTAGGATTTACCAACAAAAGAAAAGGAGGAAAAACAATGCCAGATGTTGATGATTTAAAAGAAGGGAAAACATATTTCACGGATGTTCCCCAAAAGACCGAGGGATTCTTTTTAAAAGGATCCAATTCCCTGGAATGGGGCATGAAAGACCGGCTGGCCCGGATATTCAATCCCGTATCGGGCAACACGGTGATGCTGGCTTTTGACCACGGCTACCTCATGGGACCGACCTCAGGACTGGAGCGTATGGACCTGACGATCGTGCCGTTGATCGAATACGCCGACTGCCTGATGTGCACCCGCGGCGCGCTACGCCAAATCGTGCCGCCGACCTCCGGCAAGCCCATCTCCTTGCGCTACTCCTCAGGTACGACCGTGCTGACCGAATTGAACGATGAATGCCTCATGGACATCGAGGAGGCGGCCCGGTTGAATGCCTCGCTTCTGGCTGTCATGGTGGCGGTCGGCGATCGGTTTGAAGCGACGACGATCAGAAATTTGACCCGCACGGTTGACCTCGGAACCCGCTACGGTATTCCGACTCTGGGAGTCACCGCCGTCGGCAAGGACATGGCGCGCGACGCCCGCTATCTGTCCATGGCTTCACGGGTATGTGCCGAAAACGGGGCCCACGTGGTGAAAACATACTTTTGTGAAAATTTTGAGCTCGTGGCCTCGGCCTGTCCGGTTCCGATTGTTTTGGCCGGTGGTAAAAAACTGCCCGAGCTGGATGCGTTGACCATGGCCTACCAGGCCATTGATCAGGGCGCTTGCGGCGTTGACATGGGCCGTAATATTTTCCAGGCCGGCGATCCCATCGCCATGATCCAGGCTGTGCGGGCCGTCGTGCACGATCGGGAAAAGCCGGAAAAGGCCTTCGATTTGTACAACACCCTGAAGCAGGAGAAGTAATTCAAGTTATTGGTTACTCGTTATTAGTAATGGTAAATTTCACCGCAGAGACGCAAAGAACGCAAAGTTTTTTTCTTTTCATTTGTCGCCCTTCCTGTCCGCCGGTCTGTTTGGCGGATCAGCGGCAAATAAAAAATAATCACTCTCTGCGCCCTCCGCGCCTCGGCGATGAATAAATATTTCTGCTAATATGTAACCGTAATTACGAATAGGAGTACTGAGGCACGAAGAAGAATTAGAAATTGATTTTCTTGGTGTCTTGGTGCCTTCGTGGCAATTTACTTCGGCGTGACCGGATTATAAGATAGCAGGGATTTCAAAAAGGGAAGAATCATGAAAGCAATCGGATTTTATCAATACTTGCCGGTGGATAACCCGCAGAGTTTGGTGGAGGTCGAGGTGCTGACTCCTGAACCCAATGGCCGGGATTTGCTCGTGCGGGTGAAAGCCGTATCCGTCAACCCGGTTGACGTCAAAGTTCGTTCTCGGCTGAAAACAGTGGAGGAGCAGCCGAAAATCATCGGCTGGGACGCGGCCGGGGTGGTCGAGAGTGTCGGCAGCGAGGTTTCACTGTTCAAAGCCGGTGATGAAGTCTACTACGCCGGCGACATCACCCGTCCGGGCTGCAACAGTGAATTCCATCTGGTGGATGAGCGGATCGTCGGGCGCAAGCCGGCTTCTCTCTCATTCGAACAGGCTGCTGCCATGCCGTTGACCACCATCACCGCCTGGGAAGCACTCTTCGACCGGTTGGGTGTCGAAAAAGGGGCCGCTGCCGAGCAGGAACGCAAGTCGGTTCTTGTCATCGGCGGTGCGGGCGGAGTGGGGTCCATTGCCATCCAGCTGGCCAAAAAAGTGGCCGGGTGCAGGGTTATCGCTACCGCCTCGCGGGATGATACAGCCGCCTGGTGCCGCAGGTTGGGCGCCGATGAAATCATCAACCACCATGAACCGTTTGCCGAGGAGTTCAAACGCATCGGATCTGATGAGGTCGACTACATCCTGTGTTTCAACAGCACCGAAAAGCACATTCAGAACATGGCCGATGTCATCAAACCCCAGGGCCGGATTTGCACGATCGTGGAGACGAAAGGCGGTCAGCCGGTAAACATCAGTATTTTCCAGGCTAAAAGCGTGGGATTCATGTGGGAATTGATGTTTACGAGACCCATGTTCAAAACGCCGGACATGCAGGCCCAGCACGATCTGCTCAACGAGACCGCACAGTTGCTCGACGACGGGGTGCTCCAAACAACGATGACGGAAAACTACGGACCCCTGACCGCCGAAAATCTGCGCAAAGCCCATGGCAAGCTCGAATCCGGCAGCATGATCGGGAAGCTGGTGCTTTCCGGCATTGACTGAGGATTCGGCGGGTGTTGCGGGATAAAGGTGTCCAATGTTGTTTTGCAGCTTGTTGACAGATGACAGAAGACAGATGACAGAGGTCAGAAGACAGATGACAGATGTCAGAGGACAGAGGATTTCGATTGCGGATTGGGGATTGCGGAATGCGCAGTACAGAAAGGTTTCGGGTGTCGGGTTTCGGGTGTCGGGATAAGACGGCACGTCTACACATATGATCCTACATTGATTGAGACAGGATAGCGGGGATAACAGGATTTTTTAGTAACATTTTTCTTGTAGATCCAGCTTGATGCGCAGGGGCTTTTTAGTGAAGTGCGGTTAGTCTTGCAGAAAATATTAAAGAGGGAGAATGCATTGCTTCGAAATTTGATATTGGCGGTTCGATGATCTCTGGAGTCCCATTCGATTAAATTGATACCACGGTTGCCAGCTTTTTTGCTGAAACCCGAAACCTGACACCTGAAACCTAAATTCTACTGCTATAATCATGTATGTGGATTATCAATCGTTCGCCGGATGTAATAAAAGAGCTTAACCTATATGAGAACCTACAACGTCGGCATACTCGGTTTCGGATTCATCGGCAAGGTGCACGCCTTCGCTCACCAGACGATACCGTATTATTACCCACGGGCGGATTTTCGGACGCGCATCACGCACATCGGCACTTCCAGCGAGGAAACCGCCCGCCAGGGGTGCGAGCAGATTCAGGTGGGTGCGGCCGTTGCCGACTACCGGGAGATTACCGAAAACCCGGAAGTCGACATCGTCCATATCTGCACGCCGAATCACCTGCACCGGGACATGCTGCTTTCGGCCATTCAAAACAACAAGCACATTTACTGTGACAAGCCGCTGACGGCAACCACCGCTGAAGCCGCCGAAATCAAAGACGCTTTGAACGGCTACACGGCAACCGCCCAGATGACGTTTCAATGCCGCTTTTTCCCTGCCACTTTGCGGGCTGCGCAACTGACGGAAGAGGGATTTCTCGGCGATGTTCATGAGTTCAGGGCCGCTTATCTGCATTCAGGCAGCGCCACCCCGGATACTCCCTTGAAATGGAAGCTCTCCGCCAAATACGGCGGCGGTGTAATCGCCGATTTGGGGGCTCACGTGTTCGACCTGGTTCAGGCATTGCTGGGGGACTTTGACCGGTTGACTGCTGCCAGCCGGGTTGCCTATTCCCGGCGGCCGGCCGCGGACGATCCGGACCGCATGGAAAAGGTTGAAGCCGAGGACAGCTTCAGTGTCATCACTCGCATGAAAAACGGCGCTTGCGGTGTGATGGAAGCCAGCAAGACGGCAACCGGCACCGAGGATGAACTTCGTTTCGAACTCCATGGGTCGAAAGGTGCGATCCGATTTAACAGTATGCAGCCTCATCATTTGCAAGTCTATGACGCCGGAATACCGGATAAGCCCTTGGGGGGGATGAAAGGCTGGACCGTTGTTGACTGCGGGCAGCGTTACCCCGAATCGACCTTCCCGGGGCCCAAATTTTCCATCGGCTGGATCCGGGCGCATGTGGCCAGCCTTTACAGCTTTTTGGACAACGTCTCCAAAGGAAAGCCCGGAAAACCGGGATTCGACCAGGGCATATACATTCAGCACGTCATCGAGCGCGTGCGCGAATCGGCCCGGCTTGGGCAATGGGTTGCTTTGTAGGTTCAGAGGTTCAGGGGTTCAGAGGTTCAAGGTTGAGGGTTCAGAGGTTCAGGGGTTGAGAGGTTCAGAGGTTGAGAGGTTCAGGGGTTCAGAGGTTGAGAGGTTCGGAGGTTCAAGGTTAAAAGGTTGGCATGACTATGACTGATTACGAACCGTCGAGTGGAACATGAGTTTCGATTTTATAATCGCAAAGTCGGGCGGGTCACCGTGCCCGTCCCGATATCAGCGGGATCGGCACAGCCTGCGACGAACTCAGACGTGTCGTGGCCGACCCCTACGATGGCATATAAACAATGATTTTATCATAGATCAGACTGGCCATCCGTGGCCAGAGGCAGCGCTTGAATGAGATTTCAAAAGGTTAAAAGTAAACCACTATCGCTTTCGGCTTCTCTCCTGATCAGGCCTGCCGTTTTCTGGGCCAGCTGATTTGCCAAATCTTTAACCCTAAACCTTAAACCTTGAACCCAGAACCCCTGAACCCAGAACCTTTGAACCCAGAACCTTGAACCCGGAACCTTTGAACCCTTGAACCCTTGAACCCAGAACCTTTGAACCCAGAACCTTGAACCTCTATAAACATGCAGCAATCCAGATCCAAACCTTCTATCAGCCGTGACGCGGAAACACCTCTCTGGCTGCAATTGAAATCTATTTTACAGGGCCAAATCCAGAGCGGTGAACTTCAGCCTGATACGCGGCTGTATTCGGAGCATGAACTGTGCCGGATGTATGGCATCTCGCGGACGGTTGTGCGCGAGGCGCTCAACGAATTGGTCCACGATCGATTTATCTACCGCATCCAAGGCAAGGGTACATTTATCTCCGGCCGCAAGGAAGAACAGGATTTTGCCGGATCCAATATCGGCTTTTCCGGTGAAATGATCGGCAAGGGCCGGGAAGTCATTACCCGGATTATCAAGCAAACCCTGGCTGAGCCCGGTTCCCGGGAGAAGCGGATGCTGCGGTTGGATGCCCAGCAGTCCGTCGTTAAAATTCAGCGACTGATGGTGATCGATGGTCAGGCCCGAATGCTGGTTGATATGGCCTTTCCAGCCGACCTCGTCAGCGGTTTCGAAAATCTCAATCTCAAGAACCGCTCCATCTATGATATCCTGAAAAGGAGATACGGTCTGGCGCCCGCCACTTCCGAACGCTGGATCGAAGCCATTTTACCCACCAAGAAGCAGGCTGCCTATTTGAACGTGACTGAGGGGACGCCGCTGCTGGGCATAGAATCCTGCGCCTATCTGTCCGATGGTCGCGCCTTTGAGTATTACTACGGCCTTCACCGCAGCGATATCAGCCGTCTGCACTTTACGTTCCGATAATTTTTCCTCTTGAAAAGGGCCTCTTTCCGGGTTCCCCCTGTTTCTAATGAAATCAACAATGTTGCGTGCTCGAGGATTAGGCGGAAAAATTATTTTATGCTGCGCATAGTTTTTTGAGGCTATTCTTTACGGCGAAAATACCTATGTTTGTTGTAGGTGGGCTGTGCCCACCAAATGGCGCCGAATATAACTGCAGAAGGTGGACACAGCCCACGCTACAACAAAAATTTAAGTAACGTTAGGGTTGCCTATGGACTCCCGCCGGAAATGGACTTCGCTTAAATAATTTCATTGATTACGTTTGGAAAATTCGTTCAGAAACTCTGAGGGGCTGACGATCTTGATTTTCATGTAATCCTGGACTGCTTGGAGCGCTTTGTCTCCTGAGATAACAAATTTTGCCTTCAGGGCTACGGCACATTCAATGAACATATTGTTATCAGGGTCTGCTTCCACAATATTTAATTCTGGAGTAGTGGCCGTGAAAACGACATGATAGCCATGGGCAAAAAGACTGAGTAGTTCGTCTATCTCTTTTTCATTTTGCAGTTCGAGCCGGCGAAGAACTTCTATGTATTCATCTACGATGGGTTTGGAAAGGCAAAGGGCGATTTCTCCCGTTTTCCAAAGATCAATTATCTTGCGGGGATTGCCGCCAAAAAAGGAGGAAATGAAAACATTTGTATCCACCACAACCCGAATCATTTTTGTGCTCTTGCTTCCTTGATGGCACGATTGATATCTTCGGGATCAATTTTTCGCGACGCTAGCTTATCTCCGATACGTTGCCAAAGATCATCTATGTACAATCCGATATCCCGATTTTTTACATAATCTTCCAGTAGTTCTCTGACCACCTCACTAACGCTCTTGCCCTCAGATTTTGCTAGATTAGCTACCTGATTTTTGAGCTCAGAATCTATTCGCACTATCATTTGCGTCGTCATTTTAACTCTCCATCACACTTGTTATAATGTATATACAATATATCGACCCTTGTCATTTGTCAATAATAGCTTTGATAAAAAAAAGAATACAGGACCCTAAATGCGCTCCAAGAGCTCATTTAGGTGGTATCTATTATTTGATATTAATTTCTTGACATAAAAAGCTAGAATCAAATACAAAATTTAGAAAATGACAGCCAAAACAGTTGACGTGTTCTTTTCAGACAACTGTATTTTCTAACTTCACCAGGTCCCAAATAGCCAACATTTGGCGGAATTTTGTATCTATCCGCTTGAATTAGATGGAGCTTAATAATGGATTAGTTAGCAGGATATGATGCCATTGGTTTGAGCGAGTTGATCCGTAAAGGTGAAATTACACCCCCTGAATTACTTGAAACGACGATTCAACGGATTGAAAAAATAAACCCCCAGCTCAATGCCATTATCTATAAAATGTATGACCAGGCTCGTACGATTGCCGCAAATATGGCTCCAGGCAACAAAGGCGTCAAAAGCCCGGATTCCGTATTTCATGGCGTTCCGTTTTTATTGAAAGATCTTTTTGCCGAATGCAAGGGTACGACTTTTAGCGAAGGCTCCAAGGCCATTGAGGGGTATATCTCGAAGCTGGACACCGAGCTGGTCAAACGTCACAAAGCCTGTGGTTTGATTATCGTCGGCAAAACCAACACGCCTGAATTCGGCATACTGACCACCACCGAGCCCTCTCTCCATGGACCGACTTTAAATCCGTGGAACCCCGGATTGTCTCCCGGTGGCTCCAGCGGAGGGTCGGCGGCTGCGGTGGCGGCCGGCATTGTGCCGATGGCTCACGGCAATGACGGCGGCGGCTCCATCCGCATCCCGGCATCATGCTGCGGGTTATTCGGCTTAAAGCCCACCCGGGGCCGCAATCCCCTGGGACCGATATTCGGCGATGTCGGCAACGGGATTGTTCACGAACATGCCCTGACCCGCACGGTGCGGGATTCGGCGACTTTGCTGGATCAAACTGCCGGTCCCGACCTTGGCGCCCCGTATTTTGCGCCACCACCGCAGCGCCTATTTCATGAGGAAGTTGGAAGAGATGCCGGAAAGCTTAAAATCGGTTTTTTGAGCAGCATTCCTGATGGCTGGAACGAAGAAACGGATCTGCTCCCGGATTGCCTCGATGCCGTGCAGGATGCTGCCCGGCTTTGCGAGACGTTGGGGCACCACCTCGAGGAGGTCATGCCGGCGAAGTTGGGTTATCCCGGAATTCCGGAATTTTTCGGCAATATCTTCACATGTTATGTCGGGCATGTTGTTGCTTATTGGGAACGCGAACTGGGCCGAGAAATCGGCCAAAATGAACTGGAAACGATTACCTGGGACAGTTATCAGAACAGCTTGAAACGAACCGGCGCAGATTACCTGATTGCGGTGGAAGAAATCCAGCGGTTCTCCCGCAAAATCGGACGCTGGTACCATGAGGGACAATACGATTTGCTGCTCTCTCCGACTATGAGAATTCCACCACCCAAACTTGGCGTCTTCCGGGCAACAACCGACAATCCGCGTGAATGGCTGCAGGTGGCGCTTTCCATGGTGGCCTTCACCCGGACGCAAAATATTACCGGGCAACCCGCAATGTCGGTGCCTCTATACTGGAATGCCGACAATATACCGATCGGGGTTCAGTTTGCCGGGCGCTACGGCGATGAAGCCACGCTGTTCAAGTTGGCGGCTCAACTGGAGCAGGCCAGGCCCTGGGCTGATAGAATCCCGCCGATCCATTGCAATAATGAATTGTAACCCTCAACATTTTTAGGACGCAGATCTTCGCAGATGCACGCAGATTTTAAAACCAATTGTCTCCATCGCCTTCGGCAAAAAAAAGCGAATTACACTCGCAGACAACGCTGCAATGCTTCTTCAGCCGCCAGTCGGACCTGGAATAATTTATCTGTGAAAATCGGTGAAGATCTGCGTCCCATAGTTTTTTTATCACATTTCGCATTTCGTGCTTCCTATATTGTTCAGCCCCCTTCCAGGGGGCGTCCTGAGACCTCCATCTCTGCGGGAGGGCCATTACTATATGAAACCAAACTGGGCTTGACATTATATATCTTATTCATCTGATTCGAATATGCACTCAAATTCACGACCACCATTGTATTTGCCCCTCGATTCAAACAAAACAACCATTGAATTGGTTGGCGGCAAAGGGCATTCGTTGGCCCAATTGATGAATATAAACGTGCCCGTTCCACAAGGTTTCCACCTGACCACAACAGCCTATCGTCAATTTGTAAAAGCGAACAGTCTGCAGACGAAAATAGAGCGGATTATAGGCCGGATAAAACAAGAGGATGCCGGTGCCATCGAAGAGGCGTCAGCTGATATTCAGGCTTTATTTGCCGGGGTTCCTATACCTGCTGATATTGCTGGTGCCCTGAAGTTGGCTTATGCGGAAATGGGCGGCGACGAGAAGGCCGATGGTCCGACAGTCTTTGCTGTGCGGTCGTCCGCCACCGCAGAAGACCTGCCGGAGATGTCCTTTGCCGGCCAACACGACTCATGTCTGAATGTTGCCGGCGAGGACGCTCTGCAAACGGCCGTGCTCGCTTGCTGGGCGTCACTGTGGACGGCACGTGCGATTGCCTATCGCGCGCGCATGGGCATCGATCACCGGTTGGTGTCGATGGGTGTTGTGGTGCAAAGGATGATACCGGCAGACGTTTCCGGCATTTTATTCACCGCCAATCCCACCACGGGCAGTAGTTCAGAAATGGTAATCAACGCAAGCTTTGGATTGGGGGAGGCAATTGTGGGCGGCCATGTCACTCCGGACACTTACGTGATTGACCGCCATACCGGAAGCATTAAAGAATCGATCATTGGCGCCAAGGAAAACATGATGGTGTGTGCCGGGAAAAAGGGGATTGCAGCTCAAGCCATACCCGAAAAGAAACGCAGCAGCAAAGCCCTTTCTGCCGACATGATTCAAATCCTGGTTGATGCGAGTGAAGTTGTTGAAATGCATTTTGGTGCTCCGCAGGACATTGAGTGGGCTTTTTACCAAAATAGCCATTGGATACTGCAGTCCCGCCCGATTACGAATCTGCCGGCAGTTTCTCTGGCAGATGTCAAATGGGAGTGGCCCCGCTCCGGTGACAGACTCATCCGACGGCAGGTTGTGGAGCACATGCCGGGACCCCTGTCCCCGCTTTTCGAGGACCTATATTTGCGCCGCGGATTAGAGAAATCCATGAATGCCTTTATTGCGGATTTCGGGGTGGATTTTGATTTGGGGCAAATGCTGCGACTCCCGTTCTTCGTGACAGTCAACGGGTTCGCGTACTCTAATGTAGCCATTCAATTGCGTTGGAAACTGGTTCCCAAAATTATTCAGGTATATGGGAAGATGCTGCCGCAACTGATTCGCAATGCCATTTCCCGTTGGCAAGATGACGGGTTGCCTGCTTACCTGGCCGTTGTTGACCAGTGGCAAAGATTGGACGCCACCCGGGCAACCGATGATCAATTATGGTCTGGAATGCAGGAACTAACGGTCGCCGATGCGTTTTATTGGTTCGAGGTATCCATCATACTCGGGTTAGCCAAAGTCACAGATTATTTATTGCACCGCTTTCTACTAAAATTCGGCGGCAAACGCGGATTGACAAGCGGGCTGTTTCTGCGGGGCTTTCCCTCCAAAACGCTGAGAGCGCAGGCCGAATTGGAGGTGATTGCCCATGAAATACGGACATCACCGGAACAGCGGAAGCTGGTCGCAGAAACACCTGCATCTCAACTCCTGGAAAATTTGCAGGCAAACCATCCCGCAGCCGGAGATGTGTTGCAAAGAATTCAGGACTATTTTGACAAGTACGGACATCAAATTTATACGCTTGATTTTGCCGAACCGACCCAGGGCGAATACACGATGCCAATTTTGCTGAGTTTAAAAGCCTTAGTGCAAAATCCGGTAGAAACTGCCAAGCAGCAAGCTGAATTGGCCCGGGACCGCGATGATTTGGCTGAAAAAACGGCCCACTCCTTTGGAGCCTTGAAACGCTGGTGCTTTCATAAATTGCTCGGGTATGCCCAGAAGTATGGGCCATACCGTGAGGAAGCGCTCTTTTACCTCGGCGCAGCCTGGCCAACCCTGCGCCGACTAGCCCATGAATTGGGGCAGCGCTTGGCTTTCCGGGAAACACTGCAAACATCCGAGGATATATTTTATTTGCGCCGTTCCGAAGTGGATTCAGCGCTGACTGCGAAAGCGGCCGGCCAAGCGTTGCCCGATTTCAGAAATCAAACGCAAGAAAGAAGGGCGCTGCGTGAAGCGCGAAAACGCCTCCAGCCACCGGCCAAAATACCCGATGTTCCCTTCAAATTCGGTCCCATTAATATGTCGATATTTGAGGCCCAAAAACCGCTTGAAGATGAGCTTGGCAACCTGAAAGGGATGGCGGTTAGCCCCGGCAAGGTCACTGCACCGGCAACCGTCATTCTCTCCCCGAGTGATTTTCAAAAGATGCAACCCGGCACTGTTCTGGTCTGTCCGACAACGACCCCTGCCTGGACACCGCTGTTTTCACAGGCCAGGGGCCTGGTTACCGAAATTGGAGGCATTTTAACACACGGCTCGATCGTGGCACGTGAGTACGGTATCCCGGCCGTGATGGGGGTGGGCCAAGCCACGCAGAAGATCAACGACGGGCAAATAGTTACTGTTGATGGCAATACGGGTCGTGTCAGAATTGCTGAGTAATATTCCTGTGGACAAGAATTAATTCCTACTTCGTGTATTTGGATATTACATCTATATTATCTGCAATTCCAATGAACTCTCCCCGCACCTTGCTGCGGGGAGAGTTCATAATTCCTAAATTCCAGCTCTTCAAATTTGTAGGCAGGAGCCCCTCTCCCTCGCTCAATTGAACAGGCGAAATACAACCTTCTCAAAGAGAAAACGTTGCCGTTATTGTTTGCCCCCCCCCTTTTTATTGATTTTAATGTCGCACCTTCCGCCAAAATTGACCTGCCTCCAGGTTGCTGATGAAACCCTCTTCACAAACTCAGCGAGATTATCAAAAGCACTATATATGGCAGAACGAAGAATTTGGTCCCGTTACTTCCATAGTTCAGTTATGAAAATGTGGGATTGTCTTATATGATCTGCTCCCGTGAATCCGTTTTTTACCTGATTTATTACCTGGATATAATTCGATTTAAATATGATTTAGACTAATTTCCAAGACCCTTTCAGACAATTTTATAATTATTTAAATATTTGAAAATAAATATAATATTATTTCATCACTTATTTTTATAAAAAAATTTATTGACTTCATTTAAATTAACGAGTACGTGTACATTAATTTAACGGTTACGTGTACGTTAATCTCATGGACGTGTAAATCGGCCCAAAAATTTCGGATTCGGGAAGAAATCTGAAACCGATTTTAACTACTAATGAAGGAGTGCGAATATTGACAAAGAAGCTGCCGGTTAAGCTTACGAGGATTAGATCCCGCATTGACCGAAGTGAACGGGTTTACCATATTATCAAGGATGCCGTCATTCACCGCCGGTTCACGCCCGGTATCTGGATTAAACAGGAAGAAATTTCCCAGGCTATCGGCATTAGCCGGACAACGGTGCGCCCGGTACTGGCCCGGCTGCAAAGTGAAGGTTTGATTGAAGCCAGGCCGCGCAGGGGTTTTAGGGTCGTGGAGTTTTCCGAAGAAGAACTGGATGATCTATTCGAGGTGAGGGAAGTGCTGGAAACGGCCTTCTTCACCCGCTCAGCACAAGCAATCCCCCTGGAAGAATTGCAGACGACGCTCACCAGCCTGGAAAACGCCGAGGACAGGATGAAGGAAGCCAAACCGGGCTCTGAGCTGTGGGACAACAGGTTGAGAGAATATCTGGAATTGGACCGCGCTTTTCATGACAGGCTGATCGAAGCCTCCGGCAACAAACAATGGCGTCAGATGTATCTAAATACCAGGGACAAAATTGAAATCATAGGGTATCAGGCCAGCTACATTCCAGAACAGCTCTCGAACGCTATCGACCAACATTCCAGAATCATAAAGGCGTTGTTGAAACAAGACTTCAAAAATGCCGAGCGAATTATGCGTGAGCATATAAGGAACGTAAGACGTTCTATCAAGTCCAATGGAGCCGGCAATAAAAGGCAAATTGTTCATTACTAGAAATCAATGATTGGCTGGTTCGTGACAATTCATTTTCTCTGAGCCTCATCTCGGAGAGAATTTAGGTTGCTATAGGCCGGTAAGTTGCATGTTTTTACTAACATTAACCAAAAGGAGGTATGAGATGAAAATTACATTGACAGGAATGTGGCGTATTGCCCTGGTTTGCGGTCTGGTGCTGACGTTGCTGGCCCCTGGCCTGGTTTCGGCCGCAGGGCCCAAGTTTGCTTGCTCTTTAGGCTGGATGGAAAATGAATCCGGCCAGAGACAGCGTTGGGGCTTTGAGGCGGCGGTAAAAGAGCTGGGTGGGACCATCACCTTCACCGATGCCAACTATGATCCCAAAAAACAGTCTGAGCAAATTGAGGCTTTCATCAAGCAAAAACCGGATGCACTGTTCGTGACTCCATCCGATCCGGCGGGTATCGCCCTGGCCGTCAGGCGGGCGGTGGAGGCAGGCATTCCGGTGTTCTCGGCCGATGCCATCATCCCGGGTGCTGCAGTTACCACAACCATCTGCTCCAATGACTTCGGCATGGGTACTTGGTCCCTGGACTGGGTCGCCCAAAAGCTGGGTGGCAAAGGCAAGATCGGTATCATTGATCTGCCCAGCAACGAGTCTTGGGACCTGCGGGGGCAAGGCGTGCAATGGGCACTCAAAAACTGGCCCGACATAAAGGTTGTGGCCAAGTGGTCCTGGGACTCCACCGGCGCGGTGACCCCCAGGCAGGCTGTGGACAACATGCTGACCGCCAACCCCAACAAGGGTGACCTGGACGCTATCTGGTGCGCCTGGGACGGCGCGGCCATGGAAGGTGCATTGGCCATTAGAGCTGCCGGCCGCCAGGATGAAATATTCACCACCGGTATCGACGGCGGCAAGCAGGCCTTTGACTTCATCAAGTCAGACACCCCCTTCAAGCTGACCATGGCCCAGAGCATCTACACCATGAGCTATATGTGCGTGTTCTATGCTCATAAATATCTTGCCGGCGAGCAAGTGCCGCGCACGGTCATTGCCCCGGTGTATGCCGTTACCAAGGATACGTTAGAAGGCGTCAAGAAACCTGAAGACTACGACATTCCGGGCGTAGCCAAGAAATTCGGCTGGGAAAAAGCCTTGTAATCAAAATCAAGCATTAACTCCAATCCCCGCGTCCGGTCATGATGTCCGGACGCAGGGGCAACGGGAGCGGAATGATGGAATAATGGAATGTTGCAATGTTGAAAATCCCCCGGAGGACTGGGTTTAGTGGAATAAGGACTATTTTCATAAGAAGCGGCATGGATCAGTTTATAAAATCAGACAGTCTTCCGCTTTCGTCTCCCATTATTCCACCATTCCAATATTCAAATGGTTGTCTAAGATAAACTCCACCCCACCGGGGTGAAGTGAGCGCTACTCGCGCTGAGCGAGAGGCCTCAGGAAGCCCTCTGGAAGGGGGCAAGATCACTGGTGCGACAGTGTAAATCCGAAATCCGAAGCACGAAACACGAAACAAATTCGAAACACATAAATCCCAATGACAAAAACAAATTCCGATCCAATACGACATCTAACGCTGAGTGCGTTGATCAGTTTTATGCACTGGATTCATCTTTCTATTTTAGTCGTTTTGAAAATTTGGACATTCGAATTTGTAATTTGTTTCGGATTTCGAAATTCGTATTTCGTATTTATTCCAGCTCCGTTGATTCTCACCGGACCGGTAGAACCTTTTCGGTTCCGCCACTAGAAATGTTGGTTTAATGCCGGAGTTAAACCGGGCCCTCTGAACTCGAATCTCAAAATGCGAGGTATTGTGGCAAATTACCGACTTCATATGACAGGGATAGACAAGGCCTTTCCCGGGGTCAAGGCGCTTGACGGAGCCGAGTTTACGCTTAATCCGGGTGAGGTGCACGCATTGCTGGGTATCAACGGGGCCGGCAAATCCACCCTGATCAAGGTCTTGTCCGGAGTCTATTCCAAAGACAACGGCGATATCCTGCTCAATGGGCAGCAAATCCAAATCGAAAAACCTCAAGATGCAATGGATCATGGCATCGCCACGGTCTATCAAGATCCCCAAATGATCCCTTCTTTTTCCGGGTATGAGAATATTTATCTGGGATTCGAGACCGACAAGGGAGGAGCTTTCAACCGGATCGACCGCAAAGGCCTCCGCAAGAAAGCCGAGGAACTGCTGGCCCGCTTCCCGGTGGATTTGAATCTGGCCAAGCCGGTGTCTGAACTGGGGGCGGTCGAGAGGGAGATCGTCGCCATACTCCGGGCGATTTCCCGGGACATGTCCATCCTGGTTCTTGACGAACCCACTTCGATTCTAACTGAAACCGAAACCCAGGTGCTGTTCGAGCTTATCGATATGCTCAAAGAAGGCGGAGTTTCGGTCATATACATTACCCACCGCCTGGAAGAAGTTTACCAAAAAGCGGACCGGCTTACCGTTTTTCGGGAGGGCAAAAACGTGGCCACGCTAACGGCTGATGACCAAAACGCCGATCCCATGGCCATTGCCGAGCTTATGCTCGGCAAAAAAATAGAGAAAATTTATCCGTCGAAAGGCTCTCAGGCCGGTGAGGTTGTCTTCGAAGCCATGGGCCTGAGTCTGCACTCCCGCTTTGAGGATGTCAGCTTTCAGGTCAAAAAGGGCGAGATACTGGGAATCTTTGGCCTGGTCGGATCCGGGGTTGATGAGTTGAGCAAAGTTTTGTTCGGAATCCATCCCAAAAGTAGTGGTCAGATAAGAATCAAAGGTCAACCGGCTGGTTTTACTTCACCTAGTGAAGCCATCAAAGAAGGGGTGTTTTTAGTTCCCGGCAATCGCCGCACCGAGGGCCAAATCGGGGATCAGCCGGTTTTCTTCAACATGTCTTTGGCAAACCTGAAGAAAATCACCGCGGGGTTGGGCCTCATCCGGCGCAAGGATGAGCGTTTGAGCATCCAAGACCTGATGGAATCCCTCGAGGTCAGCCCACCTGACATGGATCAGAAAGTATCCTTGCTAAGCGGTGGAAATCAACAAAAGGTAGTCATCGGCAAGGGGCTTTTCGCCGAAGCCGCAGTTTACATCTTCGCCGAACCCACGGTGGGTGTGGATGTAGGAGCGAAGGCCGGCATCTATAATCTCATCAGAGAGCTTTCCAAAGGCACCGCCGTAATCTTGATCTCGTCTGATTGCGAGGAGGTTTACGGAATGTCCGACCGGACCATCGCCATGTACAAGGGACGCATCACCTTGGATCGACCTACCGACCAGTGCACGCTCAATGAAATTCTTTACTGCGGTGTAACGGAGGGTGACAACAGTGGCCGATAAATTCAAGCAGGAGTTATCCAGCGAAAATAAGTCGATCATCGTGTTTCTGGGCATGCTGGTCAGCATCGTAATAGCTTTTTCCCTGCTCCATGATGCCTATCTCACTGCCAGAAATATCACCATGCTGTTCAGACACATGTCCATGTATGCCCTGACCGGACTGGGGCTGACTTTTGTAATCGTCGTGGGGCACTTCGACATGTCATTCCATTTGGTCGGCTGCCTGGCCGCAATGACCACCAGCTTCATTATCGGAACCGACCTGATGATGGACAGTCCGGAAATTGGCGGGATGCACATCATGGTGATTCCGGCCATCCTCCTGGGGGTGTTAGCCGGAGTTATCTGCGGGGTGGTAAACGGAATAGCCGTCGGGCGTTGGAAGCTGCCGGACATGGTCACCACCATCGGTGTCGGCTCGGTGGCCTTTGGCCTGGCCTACTTGTACAGCGGCGGAACCTTTATATACGACAATTTCCTTACCTCGGGCATATTGCTGGTCAACGAGGCTGAATGGTTTGGCCTGCCTTTCCCGGTGGTGCTCATGGTCATCGCTTTTGTAATCGCCTATATGGTGCTGAACCGTTCTAAGCACGGACGCCGCTTTTACGCCACCGGCGACAATAAAATTGCTGCCATATTCTCAGGGGTGAAAGTCAGATCCTATATCATCGCTGCTTTTGCCATTTGCTGCGGGCTCACCTCCCTGGCCGCCATCCTGACCACATCGGCCCAGGGCGTGGGCAATGTAAAAGCCAGTCTCAACTTTTTAATGCCGGCCTATGCATCGGTTTACATTGGGATTGCAGTTTTTAAAAAGGCCTCGGTGATTGGCACATTTTGCGGCACCCTGTTCACCACTTTGATGCTCAATGGATTCACCTTGATGTCCGTGCCGTTTTACCTGAGTGATCTGATAATCGCCATCACCCTCATCGTGGCCATCATAGCCTCTGGTTCGGAATTCAAACTGTTCAGGCGCAAGAAGATGAAAATGAGACTAAAAACCAGCCCGGCCCGGAGTTTATCATGAATGCAGAAACTCAAAATCAAGCGTGGTGGACAGCGGCGTTCAAACCTCAATTCGGTCTGATCTGGGTTTTGTTGCTGATGACCGCGTTTTTTGCCTTCGGATCCAGTGTCTTCCGCACCCCGGGCAACTTGATGGAGGTGCCCAGGCAGTCCGGGATTATCGCTATCATGGTGTTGGGCCTGACTTGGATCGTGGCCGCCGGCGAGATCGATGTCAGTTTCCCGGATGTGGCCGCTTTTGCCGGAGTTATGACCGCAGTTCTGGTTGGTTCCGGTTTGTCATGGACGCTGACCGTAATTCTGACTCTATTGACTGGAACCGCTTTTGGCATCATCAGCGGCTTTTTGGTGGTCCGTTTCAAATTCTCTTCTTTAATCGCCACCATCGCCACAGCCGGAATAGCAAAAGCCACCGCGTCCATTTTAGGCAAAGGCCAGGTGATTCACATCACAAAAGCAGGTCCGCAGCTGTATCAACTGGTCTATGGAAAAGTTTTCGGGGTGCCGGTGCTGTTTCTCATAACCATAGCGATCTATCTGATCTGCCGGTTTTTTCAAGACAAGACCACCATGGGCCAGCATCTTTATGCGTTGGGTGAGAACCGACAAGCTACGGCTGAGGCCGGGATCGAGGAAGGCAAGATTTTGTCCTGGCTCTATGTATTGTCGGCGTTGTTGGCAACCATCGCGGGCATACTCTTGACCGCCACGCTGAGTTCGGGCAATCCCCGAATCGGCGGTTCCTATTTCCTGGATGGTTTGACGGTGGTTTTTTTAGGGACCATGGTCATTAAAGCCGGGCAACCCAATTTGATTGGAACCTTGATCGGGGTCATTATCCTGTCCGTATTGAGCAACGGCCTGACCCATTTGGGAATGCCGTACTACATCGGCACCATCATCAAGGGCCTACTTTTAGTCTTTGGCGTGGTTGTGGTGACGGTGGCCAAAATGCAACGTCGCGGGCGACACACCCTGGAAGTGGGCTGACCTTGAATTTTCAAGTACAAATCGAAAATCGCCACGGGAATATTGAATTCGGGATACATTATGTCTGATCCAAAGCCTCAATCCATGCGTCTGCATCAGAGCGACAACGTAATTCTGGCCCTTAGCAGTTTGAAGCAAGGAACTGCAGTGAGCGGAGATAGTATCGTCTGTGCTCAGGACATCCCCATGGGCCACAAAATCGCTGCGAATAGGATTGAAGCAAACGCTCCGGTTCGCAAATACGGTCAGGTCATCGGCACGGCGATGCATGCAATTGAAGCCGGGGAGCACGTTCACATTCATAATTTAGGAATGGCGCAACTACTTTCCAATTACTCCATTGGGCGAGAAAGTCGCCCCACGGATTATGTTTTGCCGGAGGATCAGGCTGATTTCCTTGGCTATGTTCGCCCGGGCGGGCAAATCGCCACCCGGAACTACATCGGGGTTTTGGCAACGGTTGGCTGCTCAGCCAGTGTGGCGCGGTTGATTGCCGATGCCTTCCGAAAAGATGATTTAAGAAAATACGCCAACGTGGATGGAGTCGTCCCGGTGGTTCATGGATTAGGCTGCGGGATGAATCTTCAAGGTGAGGGGCTGACCTATCTCCAGCGCACCCTGGCAGGATTCTCCAAGAATCCGAATTTTGCCGGATTGCTCATTGTCGGGCTGGGGTGCGAAACCAACAACCTGGACTGTTTATTGGACAACACTGACATAATAACCGGGCCCATGCTCCAAACCCTTAACATTCAAGACGCCGGCGGCAGCAAGCAAACCATCGCTCAGGGTGTGGCAATCGTCCGCGAAATGTTGCCTGAAGCTGATAAGGCCAGGCGGCAGCGGGTTCCGGCCTCTAATCTTCTTCTTGGCTTGGAATGCGGTGGTTCCGATGGCTACTCCGGTATAACGGCCAATCCGGCTCTGGGGGCTGCGGCGGATTTAGTGGTCCGGAACGGTGGCACTGTAATTCTCAGTGAGACGCCGGAAATTTACGGAGCGGAACACTTGCTGCTGGCCCGGGCGGCCAGCCCCGAGGTGGGTGAGAAGCTGCTGAACAAAATTGAATGGTGGCGAGAATATGTGGCCCGGAACCAGGGTGAGATGAATAACAACCCTTCCCCCGGCAACAAAGCGGGGGGGTTGACAACCATATTGGAAAAATCTCTGGGCGCCGTGGCCAAGGCCGGATCCACTGACCTGATGGAGGTCTATGATTTCGCTGAGCCGGTCACGGCCAAGGGTATGGTGTTCATGGATACGCCCGGATATGATCTTATTTCCATCACCGGTATGATCGCCGGTGGCGCCAATATGATTTGTTTCACCACCGGGCGGGGGTCGGTCCTGGGCTCCAAGCCGGCTCCTACCATCAAATTGGCCAGCAACACTCAGATCTACCAGCGATTGATCGATGATATGGATATCGAATGCGGGCCCATCGTGGATGGAAAAGCCTCTATAGAAGAGATGGGTCAGGCTATTTTTAATACAATCCTGCAAACGGCCTCGGGGCACAAAACCAAGAGTGAACTCATGGATCTGGGCGATTGTGAGTTCGTGCCGTGGCCTTTGGGAGCCGTAATGTGAAGTTGCAACATCATAACAAACCGATACGCCGGCGCGAGATAGCCAGGATGATGGACTTGAGCGCCGTGCAGGCCCAGAACACAGAAGATGAAGTCAAAGCGCTGGTTGATCTGGCCAAGATGCATCGATGCATCGCGGTATTTACCCTGCCCAGCCTGACCCCGTTGGCCGCGCAGCTATTGAAGGATGAAACCGGGATCAACGTGGGTGAGGTGATCGGGTTTCCATCCGGGGGTGTGTCCACGGCCATCAAAGTGGCCGAAGCCATAGAGTTGATTAAAATGGGCTGCAATGAATTGGATATGGTCATCAATGTGGGGCTGTTATGTTCAGGAAGGTTTGAGGACGTTCAGCATGACGTACGAAGCGTCGTGGAAATAGCAGATGGAATACCGGTCAAGGTTATTCTGGAGTGCCACCATCTCACGGACGCCCAGATACAAGAGGGCTGCGAGATTAGTATTACAGCCGGGGCAGCCTTTGTTAAGACCGGCACTGGTTGGGCGGAGACTGGCGCAACGATGCATAATGTGGCTTTAATGAATGCTTGCGCCGGTGGGAAAATCTCCATCAAGGCCGCCGGAGGAATTAGAGATCTGGACACCCTGCTTGAGCTTTATCGGCATGGCGCGACCCGGTTTGGGGTTGGCTACGAATCCGCCAAGCACATATTATCTCAAGCACAAGATTAGTTGGGAAATGTCATGAGTACAAAGTATTTATTGGCCTGTGACCTGGGTACCGGGGGGAACAAGGCGTGTCTTTACCGCGATGATGGTGCCTGCCTGGCCCAAAGTTTCAAACCCTACCGGACTTTTTATCCGCATACCGGCTGGCATGAACAAAAACCCATGGATTGGTGGGAGGCTGTTGCCGACAGCATTGGTGAGGTTGTCAGCGCTTCGGGCATTGAGCCCAATGAAGTTGCTGCAATCGGTCTTTCCGGTCACAGCTTGGGGGTCGTGCCGATCAGCAGCACCGGCGAGCTTTTGCGGGAGACCAGTCCGATCTGGTCGGATTCTCGTGCCAAGAAACAGGCCGCGGCGTTCTTTGAGACCGTGGGCGAGCAGGAATGGTATCTGACCACGGGCAACGGGTTTCCGCCGGCCCATTACTCCATCTTCAAAATTCAGTGGTACCGGGAAAACGAACCGGAGCTGTTCAAGCAAACCCACAAGTTCATCGGCACCAAAGATTTCATTAATTACAAGCTGACCGGCCGACTGGTCACCGACCACTCCTACGCTTCCGGGTGTGGCGCTTACGACCTCAGGAACTGGGGCTATTCCCCGACTCTCATCCAGGCCAGCGGTCTGCCCAGGGAGGTTTTCCCGGATCCGGTCCCATCTACCGAAATCATCGGCAAGCTGACCCGGGAGGCGGCAAGCGAATTGGGGCTGCCCGCCGGCGTGAAGGTGGTGGCGGGCGGGGTTGACAACTCCTGCATGGCCCTGGGCGCTCGCAATATTGCCGATGGAACGGTGTACAATTCTCTGGGCTCTTCCAGCTGGATCGCAGTCACCTCGATGGAGCCGGTTTTGGATACCCAAAGCAAACCCTTTGTCTTCAGTCATGTCATACCCGGCATGTTCAATTCAGCCCTGGCGATCTTCTCCGCCGGCAGCAGCTTCCTGTGGCTGCGGGACCAGGTTTGCGCCGAGCTGATAGCCGAGGCAGAAAAGAGCGGGGCCGATCCATGCGACTTTATGACCGCATTGGCTTCGACCTCACCGGTGGGAGCTAATGGTCTGATATTCAATCCTAACCTGGCCGGGGGTTCCTCCTTGGATGAAAATCCCAATATGCGCGGCGCTTTTGCCGGTCTTGATCTGGGCCATAGCCAGGCGGATCTCATCCGAGCGGTCATGGAAGGCGTGGCCTTGGGTTTGCGGCAGGCTCTCAACGAGCTGCGTAAACTCACCCGGGTAGCGGATGAGATGATCGTGGTCGGGGGTATGGCCCAAGGGCCCCTGTGGCGGGAGATCCTGGCCGACGCCTACAACCTTGACATCGTCAAAACCAATGTCAATCAGGAAGCCGCGGTTCTGGGTGCCGCCGCCTTGGCAGCGGTCGGCAGCGGAATTTGGGACGGATTCGGGATCATCGAGCAAATACACCAGGTGGAGGACATTGCCAAACCCGATGCCGCCAGGGCCGCCAAGTATGCCGGCATGCAGCCGGTTTTTCAGGAAATCTCCGATTTTCAGGCCGAGATTGCACCCAAAATGGCTGCAATTTTCGGCTGATACTACCGGCGTTTCCAGACCGGGTTGTTGAAAATCATGTTTTCTTGCGCCAGGTTGCTGTTTGGGACTTTAGATTTTGGATTTTGGATCTCGGATTTTGGATTTAAGGTATCTCTGCATTTTAGATTTTGGAATGCGGATTGCGGATTTAAAGTATTCTGCCTGTCGTGAGCTTTTTTGTCGAAAGGCCTGTCGTGAGCTTTTTTGTCGAACGGTCATTCTTTGATTTTGGATCTTGGATCTCGGATTTTGGATTTAAGGTATTCTATCAATTTAAAAAATTAGATAGATAGAGCGCAGCGATACAATAAATCCGCAATCCGCAATCTAAAATCCAAAATTGTTCTTTATAGCTGGATTAAAGAAATAAAAACTATATGAGATTGAGAGCAAGGTTGTCAGTTATATTCATCAAAACCATAAAAGAGGTGTTTCATGAAAGAAGTTCGCATCCATGGCCGCGGGGGGCAGGGAAGCTTGGTATTGGCACAGTTCATGGCCATCGCGGCACGGGAAGACGGCAAGTACGGCCAGGCTTTCCCCTTTTTAGGCGGGGGCGGGGAGCGCAAAGGCAAGGCCATCGAGGCCTTTTGCCGTCTCAGCCCCGATCCCATCCGCATCCGCTGCAAGGTCAACGAGCCTGATTATGTAATCGTTCAAGACGCCACCATCATTGGAGAGGTTTCGGTAGACGACGGCCTGACCGGGGATGGCCTGATTCTGGTGAACACCGACCGACCGGCCGATGCGCTTGGCCTGGATACCCCGGCCAAAGTACTGACCTTCACGGCCGAGGATATCGCCCGGCGTATATTAGGCAGACCCATTATGAACACTGCCCTTTTGGGTGCCTTTGCGGCCATGACGGGAGAGTTGAGCCTGGACGCGGTGATCCGCGCGGTGAATCTCAAGTTCCCCGGCGAATTGGGTGAAAAAAATGCCCGGGTGGTCAAGGAAAGCCATGCCCGTTTGAAGGAGGTGAAACAATGAAGCTTACTGTTGGAGCGGTGGTCAAAGGCCGGACCTCCCTGAACTACAAAACCGGCAATTGGCGCGACCAACGACCGGTGATCCGCCCGAAAGACTGCAAACATTGCCACAAATGCGTGGATGTATGCCCGGACAGCGCGGTGCATGCCGTGCAGGCGGCAGAGCAGGATAAACCCGATTATGTGATCGACTATGAGTATTGCAAAGGGTGCGGATTGTGCGTGTACGAGTGCCCCGCAAACGCCATAGACCTTAAACCGGAGAAAAAGTAGATGACCCCGATGCCAGAAAACGCAAAAGTAATCGAAGGTTCGGAGGCAGTGGCCCAGGCGGTACGCGCCTGCCGTCCCGAGGTGATTTCAGCCTACCCCATCAGCCCCCAAACCCATATTGTGGAAGGCCTTGCCAAGATGGCGGCGGACGGCAAAATAGATGCGGAGTATGTGCGGGTGGAGTCAGAGTTTTCTGCGGCCAGTGTTATGGCCGGTTCCTCCGCAGCCGGGGCCCGCAGCTACACGGCCAGCTCATCCCAGGGTTTATTGCTCATGACCGAGGTCCTCTATGCCTCGGTCGGGCAGCGGCTGCCCTTTGTCATCACCGGGGTGAACCGCTCCATCTCGGCCCCCATCAGCATCCAGATAGACCAGCGCGACACCATGAGTCTGAGAGATTCCGGTATGATCCAGCTCTACGTTGAATCCAGTCAGGAGGCCTACGACACCCATGTTGCCGCTTTCAAAATTGCCGAAGACCCCGATATCCTCTTGCCGGTGATGGTCTGCATGGACGGCTGGGTGCTGACCCACTCATATGAGCTGGTGAGCACCATTGAACAGGAAGTGGTGGACGCTTTCCTGCCGGCCTACAATCCACCCAATTTCCTGGATCCGGCTGAGCCGAAAACGTGGGGGTCCTATTCCGAGGCGGATGTGCAGATGGAAATTAATTATTCAGTTCATGACGCCATGCAAAAAGCCAAACGCCGCATGAAAGGTGTGTTTGCCGAATTGGCCGGGATCTGCGGACGGGATCACGGCGGGCTCATCGAGGCCTACCGATGCGATGGTGCCGATGTGGTGTTGATTGCCCTGGGTTCTGTCTGCGGGACCATCAAGGATGCGGTCGATGACCTGCGCTCAGTCGGACAAAAAGTGGGCCTGATCAAGATCCGCTGTTACCGTCCTTTTCCTTATGAAGAGATCCTGGAGGCGCTTAACGGGGCCAAGGTTGCGGCGGTGTTGGAGGCCAGCTTCTCCATGGGTTCCGAAGGCTCCATCGGCCTGGACCTGAAAGCAAAATTGTGCAATCGGCCTGATGCCCCCATGGTGGTGGATTTCATCGCCGGCTTGGGAGGCCGGGAGGTGAACAAGGATACCGTGGCAACGGTGGTGGGAGAAGCCCGCCGGATAGCCGCCGTCGGCCGTCCCTTGGATGAACCGATGTGGATAGATCTTAACTGCGATATATTGCCCTAGTTCAGACCTCGTCATTTAGTTTGAAACAAAGGGGGATTTAGGGATTCAGGGATTTAGGAATTGAGGAATTGAGGGATTAAGGGATTCAGGGATTAAGGAATTTAGGGATTTTGGAATTGAAGGTATTCTTTCTGTTTTAATTTAATGGTTTTGTTCTTTAATCCCTCAATCCCCCAATTCCTCAATCCCTCAATTTGTTACAAATAGACATAGAGAGTGTCCAAATAAGTTAACTCATTTTAATGGTTAGTTACCACATTTGTAGTTGGAGATTATAATGGAAACATCAGTCCAATTTGAACATAATGAGCTATTTGTTTCAGGCCACCGAGCTTGTCCGGGCTGCGGCCTGACCCTGGCCGTTCGTCATATACTCGAGGCGACCGGCCCCAACATAATCGTGGTTACCCCCACCGGGTGTCTGGAGACGGTGAGTTCGCCCTATGGATACTCCCCCTGGGGCGTGCCCTGGATTCATCATGTATTCGAGAACGGACCCTCGGTGGCCACCGGGGTGGCCGCGGCCCTCAAGGCCAAGGGCAAGACCGACACCCGAGTGGTGGCCATCGGCGGTGACGGCTCCACTTTTGATATCGGTTTCGGAGCACTCTCCGGCATGCTGGAGCGGGGAGATGATGTCTTATATATCTGCACGGACAACGCCACCTACGGCAATACAGGCGGCCAGTGCTCCGGGGCCACACCCGAAAAGGCCGCCACGACAACTTCTCCGGCAGGTGTTTGCTCCATGGGCAAGGTGCAGCCTAAAAAAGACATTCCGGCCATCATCGCGGCCCATGGCACCCCCTATGTGGCGACCGCTTCGGTGGGCTACCTGAAGGATTTGCAAAAAAAGGTCAAGCGGGCTATGGAGTTCAGCGGGTCCCGCTACATTCAAATAGACCAGCCTTGTACCTCGGTTTGGGGCTTTCCCGCCCATCTAACCATGGAGTATGCCCGCCTGGCGGTGAACTCCGGCCTGGTTCCGCTTTTTGAAATGGAAAACGGCCAGGTCAGCAAGGTGCGAAAAATCAAAAAGCCGGTGCCGGTCGAAGACTATCTCAAAGGGCAGAAGCGGTTTGCGCATCTATTCCAAAGCGATGAAGGCGCCGCCGAGATTAAGCACCTGCAAGAAATAGCCGACGCCAATATGGTCAATTACGGATTGACATCATGATCTTGGATAAATTCAAACTGGACGGCAAAAAGGCTTTAGTTACCGGCGGCACCAAGGGGCTGGGCAAGGCGATTGCCCTGGCCCTGGCCCAGGCCGGATCTGATATCACGCTGGTTAGCCGCGGTGACAATCCAGAGCTGCGCGATGAAATTAAAGCCCTTGGGAGGCTCTGCTGGCACCATGCGGCAGATCTCAGCGACCGCGGCCAAACTCAAAAAATAATACCCAGCCTGGCAGAGCAAATGGGTGGTCTGGATATCCTGGTCAATTGCGCCGGCATTATCACCCGAATGTCCAATGAGGAATTCCCTGAATCAGCCTGGGATTTCAACCTGGAGGTCAATTTAAACGCGGCCATGCTGATGATTCAGGCCGCAGCCAGACTGATGATTGAAAAGGGCTATGGCAAGATTATCAACGTGGCATCTATCTTGTCTTTTCAAGGGGGGCTCAATGTACCGGCCTATGCGGCCAGCAAGCATGCTTTGGTGGGATTGACCCGCTCTTGCTGTAATGCGTGGGCGGACAAAGGGGTGAATGTCAACGCCATTGCACCGGGCTTTTTCGCCACCGATTTTACCCAGGCATTGCAAGACGATCCGGAGCGCTCCGCCGCCCTGATGGCGCGGGTTCCGGCCAAGCGCTGGGGCAACGCCGAGGACATAGGCGGGGCTGCGGTTTACCTGGCTTCAGCGGCATCGGACTTTGTACATGGCGCCACCTTGACCGTGGACGGCGGTTGGCTGGCAAATTGAGACAATCTGATGAGCAAACCGGCAGCCCTTAAATACTGCGGGGGATGCGATATTAGGCGCTTAGCGGGGTTTATAAAATAAAATATTTTCGCCACCAAGACACTAAGGCACGAAGATAAAATACGGCTAACATTTTTTCTTTGTGTCTTGGTGCCTTTGTGGCTATTCCTTCCGGTTTTTCCGGTTTGGGAAATGGAGATGAACATGATTAGAACCAAAGAAGATTATATAAAGAGCCTGCAAGAGCAGGCGAATGTGGTTTATGCGGGCGGGGAGAAGGTGGTGGACATAACCCGCCACCCAAGCTTTCAGCCCCATATCAACTGCGCGGCCATGACCTATGAGATGGCTAACAAACCCGAGTTCGAAGACCTTGCCACCGCCGTCAGCCATCTCACCGGCGAGACGATAAATCGTTTCACCCATATTCACCAATCTATAGAGGATCTGATAAAGAAAGTACAGCTACTCAGGGCCATTGCCCATGAGACCGGGTCCTGCTTCCAGCGCTGTGTGGGCTGGGACGCCCTGAACGCCACCTATATGACCACCTTTGATATTGATAAGAAGCATGGTACGGATTATCACCAACGCTTTGTTGCTTACCTGGAGATGATCCAGTCCACGGGTAAGATGGTGGTGGGCGGCATGACCGATACCAAGGGCGACCGCACCCTGCCGCCTCACAAACAGCCGGACCCGGATGTCTTCACCCATGTGAAGGAAAAGCGGAAAGACGGCATCGTCATCCGGGGCAACAAGGCCCACCAGACCGGGGCGGCCAACAGCCACGAAATCCTTATCATGCCCACCCAGTTCATGCGAGCGGAAGACGAGGCCTTTTCCCTGGTCTGTGCGGTGCCTTTGAATGCGCCGGGTATTACTCAGATATTCGGCCGCCAGACCAACGATGAGCGCCGGAAAATGAGCTTAATGGATGCTGGCAACGCGGAATTCGGCCTTGTGGGCGGTGAAACCCTGGTAGTCTTCGACGATGTGTTCGTTCCCTGGGAGCGGGTATTCATGTGCGGTGAGTGGGATTTTTCCGGGCTTTTGGTGGAGCGTTTTGCCACTTTGCACCGCCAGAACTATGGAGGCTGCAAGGGAGGGGTGTCTGATGTGATCATCGGAGCGACGGCGTGTGCGGCGGAGATGCAAGGCAGCGCCAAAGCCAGCCATGTGAAAGAGAAGCTGGCCGAGATGACCCACCTGACCGAAACTCTTTATTCCGGCTCCATCTCCTGCAGCGCCCTTGGCAGCAAGACCGCCAGCGGGGCTTACTATCCTGATCCCGTATTGGCCAATTGCACCAAACACAACGTGACCCGTCATGTTTATGAAATCGCCCGTCTGGCTCACGATGTGGCCGGCGGTATCCTGGCTACCATGCCCGCCGAAGCCGATCTGAAGCACCCCGAAATCGGCAAATATGTGGAGAAATTTCTGGCCGGAGTGGAAGGGGTCAGCACCGAATCCCGCATGCGGGTGCTGAGGCTTTTGGAGAACATGACCGGCGGTACCGCCCTGGTGGAATCCATGCACGGCGCGGGTAGCCCCCAGACACAGAAGGTCATGTATGGCCGCTACGGCAACCTGGACATGAAAAAACAGTGGGCCAAAAAGCTGGCAAGGGTGGAATAGCGAGAACTGAAATTGGGTAATTTTTACCAACCATTGAAAAATATAGATAGCCCTGAACGGTGAACCTTGCGCGTGGGGTCGTAGCTCGCAGAGCGAAGCCCCAAGCCCCAAGCCTCAAACCTGTGAACGCTTACAAGAGCGTTTGTCTATATCACGAGCTTAAGGCCCCTCGCTTCTATCTCCTGTCTGATATCTTCGGGGAGTCCCTTATCCGTAAAAATGGTAAACGAGGGATTAAGGGGTGCAATCTGAAATGTACACAGTTTATGGAATTTGCTGCTGTCCACCAGAACGTTGATGTGCTGGCTGCGCCGAAATAGCTCCGGAAACAAATCGTTGATGAAATGGATCTGGGTCATCAGACCGTTTTCGACCGAGATGGCCCCGACCGAGATAAAGATCTGATTCAAATTGATGCGCTGAAGGGAGTCCACCACCCAACGCCCATGCAAGGCTTTGAATTCGCTCTCTACCGCCCCCCCCGTGCTGATGACCTGAATTCCCTGGACACCGCCCAGTTCAATGGGAATATGAAGCGAATTGGTCAAAACGAGCAGACTCTTGTAGGTGCGCTGCCTTATCTCCCGTGCCAGATAGGTAGCGGTGGTCGAATGGTCCAGGTAGATGGAGGTGTCGTCCTGAATACATTCAACCGCTTTTTTGGCAATTGCCTTTTTTTCGCGTGATTGATTTTGCAGTCGCTTATCAAAATGGGTAGCCGATTGAACCCCGTCTACCAGAACGGCGCCGCCCACGACCTTTTTTACCAATCCCTGCTTTTCGAGATCTTCCAGATCGCGGTGGAGCGTCGAGACGGAAACATTGAATAGCCGCGCATCTTCATTGATGTTCAACCGACCGGTTTTGCGCAGCCGGCCCAGAATCTTTTCTTTTCTTTCAAACGGGTACATGGGACTAAAGAATTTGAGGCCAGATAGCCCAGCTTTGATTTCACCCCGGAGGGCTGGAGTTTACGTTAGATTGCAAGTGGAATATTGGAATGGTGGAACAATGGAATCTTGGGAGCTGAAAGCGGATGGGGGTCTGATTTTACAAACTATTCTGTGCCATCCTTGTAGATATAGATCGCATTACACTAAACCCATTATTCCAACATTCCAGAATTCCATCATTCCGCTTCCGCTTGCAGCAGAATTCACGGCAGGGCCATTTGTCTCTGACCCCCAACGACGGAATCGAAGACTCGCCCAGAAGACCAGTTCTTCTGCGACAAAATATAATTTGAAGGCATGCAATTTTATGAGAAATATTGAGAAATTTTGCCGCACTCATAATTGACCATATTGCAGAAATTGTAAAGCTTTTTTTTCATACTTATTTAATTTACATTTTAAATTTTGTGATAATTTGCAAAAACTTAACATTATTTAAAATATATTGAGATAGTTTGGACTTTTTCCTTGACTATTGCGAGGCACTTACTCTAACTTAGGTTGAGCGGTTCAAGGTTTGGGGCTTCGCTATTTGGGCTTCGCTTTCAGCTACGACCCCACAAGCAACGTTCAAGGTTTCAAAAACCTAAACCGGATAAACCGGAAATAGCCACAAAGCCACTAAGGCACAAAGAAAAAAAATGATAAATAAACTTTGTGCCTTTGTGTCTTGGTGGTCCACCGCGGATTTGATACACTTTTCGCAAACGTGATGTGATTTCAATTAATAGGCTTAATAGGCACTAAATTCGCAACCCCACAATTATTCCAAATAATTCTAATGCCTGATCTAGCTTTCGCCGCTTTATCAGGGACCCGAAAAGGAGGACAACATGCAGAAAGACTACAAATATAACATGGGTAATCTGACCTACACCGATGTTCAGGAGTACTTGAAGAAAAAAGATATCATCATGGTGCCCATAGCCAGCCTGGAACAGCACTCATATCACTGCCCGTTGTTTACCGATATGATTACTGCCCGGGAGGTTGTCTACCGGGCCGCTCAGGAGGCCGAGGTCATCTACACACCGGAATCCTGGATCGGATACAGCCCCCATCATATGGGCCCTCCGGGATTGGGACTGGGCACCATAACCGTGAGAGCAGAGACGTTTAGAAATCTTTACTATGATGTGGCCCGTTCATTGATCCATCACGGATTCAACAAAATTGTATTTGTGACGGGCCATGCGTCCAATATGAAAATTATCGACCCGCTGCTGCGTCAGATCAAATACGATACCGGCGCCCTGGTGTGCGTCTACAAACCATATGCGGAAAACTATTTTGGTATGATCGCTGACCTGTTGGAAGGCCCACCGGAAGAAACCCCGGGGTGGCATGCCGGTGAGCTGGAAACCGCCAATGTGCTGGCCCACGACGAAAAGCTGGTGCGGATGGACCGGGCCATCAAAAGCGAAAGAACCCGTGCGCCGGATTATCTACCCGAATCTTTTCTGAAAAAAGATGGTACCCCAAGTGTTGAATTCGAGGGCTACAACTACTTTGTCTTCCCGATGGAACACCGCGAATTTTCCGACACGGGCTTGATCGGCAATCCACTGCGCGGCACCAAGGAAAAAGGTGAGGAGGCCTTCAAACGTTTTGGATCGCATCTGGCCCGGGCGTTGGCCGACCTTGAGAAGGTCGAAATCGAAGTTACCAACCGGGAATGGAAGGATAGGGTTTAACTGAGAAAATGATTTAAAATTTGAAATGAACTAAAATGAACTAAAATTTTGGTGTATCGTCAGTGTTTATAAAATAGATAGAGCGCAGCGATTCCTTAATTTAAGTCATTTTAGGCAATTTAGTTATTTTAGTCATTTGTTACTCTCGCTGCTTCAATTTGATATTCTGTTGTAGCAAAAGTATGAGGAAACAAAGCAGATTGAGAAAGGGCTTCGGATGTCAGACAACTTATTATTTGGTATTATCAAAAACGAGCTGATGGATATCGTCGGGTATGACGATGTCACCGTGCGGGAAGCTGAACGGCTGGCTTACAGCATGGACCTTTACCTGGTTCCGCAATTGTGGATCGATCGGCACCAGACCCTGCAAAAGCCGGACTTTATTGTTTTCCCGGAGTCGGCTGAAGAGGTTGCCCGCATCCACAAATTGGCCACTCGCCATGGAATTCCGGTTATCCCATATGGCGGCGGCACCGGCAGTCAGGGTGGCGTGGTGCCGCTCTATGGCGGCATCATCCTGGATATGAAAAAAATGGATCAGATCGTCAAAATCGATGCCGAGTCGCTGACGGTGACCGCCCAGCCGGGCATCAACGGCCAGGTTCTGGAATGGGCTTTAAATAAAAAAGGCTTTACCCTGGCCCATTATCCGGCTTCCGAATACGGGGCGACCCTGGGCGGTTATGTTGCCGCCCGGGGGTCTGGGACGCTGTCGACCAAATACGGCAAAGCCGAAGACATGGTCGTGAGCATGGAGGTTGTGCTGGCATCCGGCGAAATTATTCGATCCTTGCCGGTGCCCAACCATGCATGCGGTCCGGGATTTTTGCATCTGTTCGTCGGCTCGGAGGGTACCCTGGGAACGATTACTGAAATTACCATGCGGCTGGATCCCATCCCCGAAGTGAGACGCTTCAATTCCTACATATTCGAAGATGTTCGTCAGGGCCTCGAGGCCGGCCGACGGATCATGACCGAGCGCCTGCATCCCTGTGTCATTCGGCTCTATGATTCCAGCTCCAGTGAGCGGGTCGTCAAACGGGTGCTCGATCTGGATATGAAGGGCGCCTTCATGGTGATCGGTTCCGACGGTGATAAACGTTTTGTAGATCTGGAGATGCAGATCATTCACGAAATCTGCACCGAGTTGGAAGGCAAGGAACTGGGGCCGGAGCCCGGTGAACACTGGTGGAAGCATCGCTATGATTTCTATTTTCCGCCGCACAGCCTGATGCTGCCGGAGATGTTCGGCACCGTCGAAACTACGGCCACTTATGATAAGATCTACAACATCTTCAAAGCCAAGCAACAGGTGATCACCGAAGAATTCAAGGAGTGGGGCACGGACTACATGGCCCATTTTTCCCACTGGTTCCCATGGGGTGTGATGGTTTATGACCGCTTCCTGATCGCCAAGCCGCCCCAGGACCCGCATGAAGCCCTGCAGCTGCACACGGAAATCTGGGGCAAGGCGGCCCGCGCTTCCCTGGAGCATGGCGGGGTGTTGAACGATCACCACGGCATCGGCTTCAAACTGGGCTGGCTGATGGAAGAACAATACGGCACGGCCTGGCCCATGATGCAGGGAATCAAAGATACCCTGGATCCGATGGGAATAATGAATCCCGGTAAATTGGGATTTATTCGGCGCAAGTAGAATTATTGTCGAAACGAAATCATAGAAAAATCTATTCACCGCCAGACGCAAAGGACGCAGAGAGGTTTCTTCTTTTCAATTGCCTTTGAGAGGCTCCGGTGAAGCGGGATGCAAGCCAAGGCAATTGAAAAACAACCAGTCTAGGAGGAATAGTAGAAACTACTGCAACCAAAAGCCTCATTCTTGTCTGAAAGTGAGAGTTTTTTTGACAAGTTTGTCATCGCCCGCAGGGCTTGAGTCTTTTTATTTGCCGCCCTCTCAACGGCAAATAAAAAATAATTACCCTCTGCGCTCTTTGCGCCTCTGCGGTGAAAAGATAACTGTTTAATTTATGGCGATGACAATTTATCGTTAAACAGTCTGATGTTTAAATAGAACCAAAATATTAAGAATTGCTTTGAGAGGAAACAAAGATGTTTTTGAGTGAAAAAGAACGGGATGAAACAATCTGGGCCTGCCGCTTTTGCATGATGTGTCATTGTGCCGACCGGGTTGGGCAGGTCGTCAGGCGAGAATCCTATACGCCGCGGGGCCGGGGGGCAATCATTTTTGGTTTGGATGAGGGATTGCTCGATTATGATGAAGGCGTGGCGGATATTATGTATACCACCCTGAATGACCGCATGATCCAGCACTGGTGTGTGGGCAATTACGATCACGAGGAACTCGTAATCGATACCCGGGCCCGCATTTTTGAAAAAGGCCTGGCGCCGGAGGAAGTTAAATCCTATACCCGCAACTTGCGAAATAACCCGATCCAGGGCGGCAATCCGGCAGAAATTTTGGCAGATGCCGGCGTTGATCTGGATGATGAAGCAGATACGTTGTTGTTTTGCGGCCCCGCAGCCCGGGATTCGCAGCAGGCGACCTTGATCGCGGCCGGAAAACTTTTCAATCAGGCCGGTCAGTCGTTCAAAGTATTGGCGGAGGAACCCTCCAGCGGCTGGGCGCTTTACCAGCTGGGAGATTTTGAAGGTGCCCGTCAATTGTCGGTGCTGCTGGCGGACAAGATCCGGCAAAGCAATGTTGCCACCGTGGTGGCCCTGGATGCCGACAGCTACCGTATGCTGATGGGAAGGACCACACGCTTCGGCGGAGATATCAAAGGCATCAAGATCCTGCATATCAATGCCGTGATGGCCGGCTGGCTTAAGGAGAATAAAGTATCTGTCGGCGAGAGGGTTTCAGAGCGCGCCACCTATCATGATCCTTGCGTCCTGGCCCGCTACTTTGAAGATATCGACTCGCCGCGCTATATCCTTTCCCAGATTCTGGATAATGAATTCAAAGAGATGGCCACCAGCCAAAAGCAGGCCAACTGCTGTGGGGCCGGGGGCATGCTGGCGGTTCATCGCGCGGATGTGTCCGAAGATGTGGCCGCGATGCGAATGGAGGAGGCCCGCGAGACCGGCGCCTCGCTGCTGGTTTCAGGTTGTCCGCGCTGCGACGAAACCTTCAAAAAGGCAATCGCCGCCCGGGGCACTGAAGGGATCGCGGTGGTGAACCTGGTGGAGTTGGTGGCCGGGGCGGCGGGGATTGCCTAACAGCGGGAAGCAGGGAAGCTGGAAGGCACATCGGCTGGAATGCTTGGAGGCTGGAATGCTGGAAAGTACAAATGCCGGCAGGCTTGGAAGCTGGCAAGCCCGGAAGTCCGCAGGTTGGAAAGCTCGGCAGCCAATACGTTTTCGTGCCCCCAGACTCTCTTTGGCCTCCCAGCTTCCCAGCTTGCCAGCTTCCTGGCTTTCTAGCCTCCCAGCTTCCGAGCTGTATGGCCTCTAGCGAGGAATGTAACCTATAACTCCTAAATGAGAGTGCTTTTCGCTCATTTAGGGTCATATTCAGCAATGGTGCAAAAATGGATACAATGCTGAGCCCTGAAGATCTTGCATATCAGCATTACTGCCGTCAATATGCGGACGCTGAAATGGTGGAAATTGAGAAAAAGTACGGCGAAACCAACGAGGTGCCGGAAGAATTGCGCCGCAGTCTGGCGGACGCCGGCCTATTCAAGCATATTATACCCGCGGAATATGGGGGTGACGGCGTAAGCGCCACGCGGATCTGCCTGGCGCGGGAGGTTTTGGCCGGTGTCTACGGTCCGGCGGATGTCACGCTCGCCATGCAGGGGCTGGGCGCTTTTCCCATCGTCCTGGGCGGCACGGACGAACAGAAACGGCGGTATCTGCCGAAAGTCGTCTCCGGCGAATATCTCACCACGTTTGCCCTGACCGAGCCCGACGCCGGATCGGATGTCTCCAATCTCGCAACCGTTGCAACCCCGGTTGAAGGGGGCTATGCCATAAGCGGCACCAAAAAATTCATCTCCAATGGCTATTCCGCCGACATGGCGGTAGTTTTTGCTAAAACCCCCACCCCTGAAAAGCCGCAAAGCATCTCGGCCTTTGTGATCGAGAAAGGCACCCCCGGTTTCGAGGTGGCCTCCCGCATGGAGCTCATGGCGGCGCATGACATCGTCCGCTTTAAGCTTGATGACGCATTTGTGCCGGCGCGAAATTTGCTGGGAGCGATCGGAGACGGCTTTAGGTTGGCCATGGGGACGCTGGATCTCATGCGGATGACGGTGGGCGCGGCTGCAGTCGGCATGGCACAAAAAGCCCTCGATGAAGCCTTGGAATACGCGTCGAATCGGATTCAGTTCGGTGTTCCCATTGCGGATCATCAAGGTGTAAAATTCAAACTGGCAGAAATGGCCATCCAGCTTGAGGCTGCCCGCTTGCTGGTTTACAGGGCCGCTATAAAAAAGGACAACCAGGCGCCGGATGTCAGCCTGGCAGCCTCGATGGCCAAATTGTACGCAACCGAGGCGGCTTGGTCGATCATCGATCAGGCGCTGCAAATCCACGGCGGATCAGGTGTCGTCAAAGGCGCAACCGTTGAGAAGCTCTACCGGGAGATCCGGCCGCTCAGGATCTATGAGGGCACGACGGAAATACAAAAGCTGATCATCAGCAGGTTGCTGATGAAAAATTTAAAAAGCTAGTGATTACTCTTTTTTGCTCGAAATAATGGCTGTAATCACAAGACCTATTCCTAATCCTGCCAGCATTGATCCAACGAATGCCAAAGGCGATTCTTTTAAGAAAAAAAATCCGACGCCGATACCGATAAGTATGCCTCCGCCAATAGCCCATGTACTTTTATCTTTGCTTTTATTCGTCATGCTATTCTTTATGGGTATATTTTATGTAGTCCTCGATTCTCGTTTACTAGCCCGAACGATGCCAAAAAACCTATCCCCATAGTGGGCTTTGCCTACCAATCCTCGTTGAAAGCAATCTTGAACTTGCTCAAATCTGTGCCGTTTTTTCAGTGTTCGCCGGGGTTCTGCCGTCAACCGAGTTTAATTGCACCAAAAGCCGCAAAACAAGAGTTTTTGTGTAAAAGATCGATATGGCTGAATCCTACCCTGCGAAGCAGTTCCAATTGATAGGTAACCGGCCGCGGTGAATCCTCCTTGTCGATGTATTCAAATACTTTCGATCGATATTCGGCACCTCCCAGGTTAATTAGATAATCTCCATACCGCTGCCACATCAGAGAATGAACGGCTTCAGCCTCATGCCAGACCAAATCCGTTATCCAGATGCTTCCGCCAGGGGCGGTTATGCTATAAAGCCGGCGGAAGGCATCCTCCCAGTCCTGATCATCCCGCAAGTGATGCAGCACGGCGGCCGCCAAAATGACGTCATATTCGGGATTCGGCAAATCGACCTTGCGAAAATCACCCTGGATGATGTTAATATTTCCCGAGCTGACAGCTGAAATGCGCTCGCGGGCTTTGTCCATCATTGGCAAACTCAGGTCTACCAGATCACAATCGAAGGGCGCGGTATACTGCAACAGTTTGATCGTATTGTTGCCGGCACCACAGCCGATATCTAGAACGCGGCGGATATTGGCGGTGGATTTCGCGGCGGCCTGTGCGATCAATTCCATCGCCAATGGCGCATCGATCGTTGCAGATTGCCCGGTTTCAAGGTTTGAAAACCGGGCGACATCCCTGTCGAACCGTTTTTTTATTTCTTCCAGCGAAGATTTCTGTTCAAGAGGTCTACTCATGATTCCTTTGTATTTCCAAGGCTTTTTTATAACCGGTTGATCAGATCCTCAGCCATTTCCATTATCAAATCCGCCTGAGGCGGAATTACAGCCAACCCCGGCAAGCCGGAAAGAATAGCCACAAAGACACCAAGACACAAAGAAAAAACAGTCATTGATTAATCTTCGTGCCTTTGTGTCTTGGTGGCCTAAATTCTTTGTTAGAAAGACCCTTCGCAAAACATGATGTGATTTCAATAGATAGGCACTACTTGCTCAGATATTCGATAAAGGCCGACATGGCTGTTACCTCATCGTGTTTGTACAATGCTCTCCGAAGCTTCGTCATTTCCTTGAATTCCGAGGGTTCCAACAGGAGATGCTCTTTGCGGGTGCCGGATTGGACGATATCGATGGCCGGCCACACTCTTTGTTCAGCGCACTTTTGGCTGAGAACGAGGTCCATGTTGCCTGTGCCTTTGAACTCCTGAAAAATAATATCATCCATTTTGCTGCCGGTTTTAATCAGGATTGTGGCGATGATGGTCAATGATCCCCCATCGGCAATGTTCCGTGCCGCGCCGAAAAGCCTGCGCGGCATTTTCATTGCATTGGCGCCCAGGCCACCGGTCAAGGTCCGGCTGTGACTTTGCGTTTCCTTGTTGAAAGCGCGCGACATCCGTGTCAGCGAATCAATGAAAACCACCGTATCAATGTCCATCTCGGCCGAGCGGATGGCCGTGTTCATCGCCATTTTAGTCATTCGCAAATGCTGAGCTACGCTTTGGTCGGCAGAGGAGGAGAGTACATGGGCCTGTTCAAGCCCTCTTCTGAAGTCGGTAACCTCCTCCGGCCTTTCATCCACCAGCAACACAAAAACCACCGCCTCCGGGTTGTTGGCCGTGATCGATTGGGCCATATGTTTTAATATGGTGGTCTTGCCCGATTTAGGGGGTGATATGATCAGACCGCGCTGTCCTTTTCCGATCGGCACGATCATGTCCAGCGCCTTTCCCATGATATCATCCGGTCCCTGGGCGAGCTTGAGTCTTTCGGAAGGGCTTACGCTGACTTGACTCTGAAGCGGCTTGATATTCGAATATTCCTTGGCGGGTATCCGGTTTATCTTTTCAATTTCGGTGAGCTTTAAATTTCTATTTTTGCCGTCGCCCTTGACCCCGGCACCTTCGATAAAGACACCTTCGGAAAGTTTGAATTTTTTTATCACGGGAGCCGGAACAAAAGTATCCTGCGGATCCGGCTGAAAATTTTTTTCAATCGATCGTAAGAAACCAAATTTACGATCCAATATTTCAAGATATCCTTCTACGGTGTTCAAGATGACACTCCTAACTGGAATAGATTCGGGCATCGGTATTGGCCCGATACCGGTAGTCTCGCTTAACAGGGTAGTTTTGGAGGAGAATCGATCGACTAAGGCCGATTTATAGATGTTTTTAAGACATTGTCTCCACAATGTCAATCAATGGAGCAGGGATTTTTCCATCGATGTCGGAAATACCGTACTCAAGACCTAATTGAGCGGCCACGTGGGAATTGCCGCTTTTGCCCATCAAGGCCGTGTCTGTGTATACGGCGGCAATCACTCGTCCAAGATACCGGGGTGATTCTGAATTCGACAAATCCAATAATTCGGAGGCCCTCATAACCCTTTCGGTTCTGATCAACCCGGGATAAAGTGAAATAACCGCAATATTGAATGGTTGTAAATCATGTGCCGTATCGGATGTAAGTTTATCGGTGGCAGCTTTCGACATACCGTAGCATACATTCCCGCTAAATACCCTGGCTGCCCAGTGCGATAAATTAACAATGAGCCCGCTTTTTTGATTGATCATCCGATTTCGTCAATTCCCAGAATCTCTCCCATAATCTGCTGATAGCGCCTGTATCACGTCCTGCATATTTCAGTCCGGTGATGGAAAAAGCCGGCCGGGAAAGAAGAGTGGGATTCGGTATGGCTTTTCCACCTGATAACTTCAAATCCAAAGGTCCTATTCGAGAATTCTATTTATTCTATCTACGTGATTCAAAACGAAACTCGCACGTTTTCTAATCCAGCAAAAAAATGGTCGATTCTCCGATCAATAGCAGTTCAAACTCCTGAGATTGCCCATTGAATAAACCCCTCACTCGGACTGCAGCCTGTAGATGTAAGCATCGACAGTGCTTCCGTCCTCGAGCTTCGCTTTAGTCAACACACGCTGATAAGCCGCACCTTCAAACTCGTCCAAGACTGCCCAGTGGCCGGATAGGTTCTCCGATGTGAAAAGAAAACCTTCGACTTCCTCGCCATGTTCGTCGAGGTCGAGGCCGGGATAGCCCAGTTCTGCGCCCCATCCTGCATGTCTCCGGGTGCCGGTTACAGTTGCGGTCTGCCAGGAACCTCCAATAGCATTCAGCACATGCTCATTTGGTCGGCCTGGGCCTAATGTCCCATAAACAAATAGCCGTTCTATCACTGTCCCTCCGCGATCAGCTTAATAGGTTGAATAGTAAGTCTAATATTTTGGGGAGTAACTAAACCCAGCCCAATCAATATTGTTTTTTTGCTATCTTACATAAACCAATCACCAACAAACCAGAATATTCCAAGATAACTTAACCCTACAACGTTACTTAGGGTGGATTAACAGATTTATTAATTTTTTTCTGCGATGCGATAGATATGCCGCATGATTCTTTTTTTGGATCCATAAAACCAGTTCGATGGCAGAATTGATATCATAGCGTCGCAGTGGCAGAACGACTTCCAATAGGACTCTAAGCTGC
>Ga0209367_1000383_pt1 | contig 42111 bp, 21 predicted proteins | sample WorMetLIZISLAND2_FD_187412 | JGI IMG/M metagenome (GOLD analysis project Ga0209367, IMG submission 187412) | Marine gutless worms symbiont microbial communities from Max Planck institute for Marine Microbiology, Germany - Olavius geniculatus... ...
AAATCATGAAAGTCGGCGACGTGATTTGTGTCGTGGACTTTCATGATTTGTGTCCGCGACAAGTCCGCAAAGTCGCAAAGTCGGCGTAATGGAATTTGGGCTTAAGTGCTAATAGAACGCAGCTTAAGTCACTGGCCACTCATTAGCTCACGCTGACCGCAAAGCGGATGCGGACATCTGGTTGTTGACTAATGATGCGGCGTCGGTGCGTCTTGGCTGGCAATCGCTAATGACCATCGGGATGTATACAGTGAACGAAGGTCGATTATGTCCAGAAAGGAGAGCGATTCACGCCGGATTCACGCCGAACAGAGGCCGAACATTTAAACGATTCACGACAGAACTCGTAACTTACTACGAGCGTCGTACTGTATTACTAGATTTTGATAATTTTTGGTACAAATATTCCTGACACAACTTGCCATCAAATGACTGAACATTATCGATACTGCTGTCAAGTGAATAGAGAAAGCGTCTCATTGCCTGTGTTCGCATAGTGGGCCAATACTTCAAGCAGTTTTACTCTAGGCAGTTGAAAAATGGATAACTGAATGAAATGTCAGCCACAGTGTCAGATATGTAAACAAAATGTGTTTTTACGCATTATGTTAATTAAGCAATCATATCGCATTGGATAAATGCTGGTTGTGCTTTCCCCAGGTAGTGCAGAAACGAACTTTGGCTGAGGAGGGAAACTAAATGGTCATTTGATGGCAAGTTGTGTCAGGAATATTTGTACCAAAAATTATCATAATCTGATAATAGGTTTTCAAATTAAAGTCAAAAATGTCGGGGATGTTTTTTTGGGACACAGTGTATTTCTGACCACACAGAAGTAGGCATATGTTGGCAGCCGATGCTTAGATTGGATCTGAGTAAAGTAAATGTGATTAATTGAAGCGAAAATCTAGAGGCAAACTTAAGGCGCTCAAACTAGTACTCAAAAGTCAAAAGCGACGTCAACGACCGACGACCAGAATAGCCGCCGAAAACCGTGGTTACTATTGGAGACGCAAGTTCGAAATTCGAAAGGATTGTCATTTCCAGGGCGAAGAATTACTGAAAATGGCAGTGTAAACCTAAACGACAAAACGGCTACATACCTGTAATCACATTTAATTGTCGGTTTTTTCGTTTCTTGAAGTCATAGAGCTTACGTTTTTAATTAATTGAAAAAAAAATGTTTTTACTGTTTTTCTGTTTGCCGTCATACCTATAGCCTAGGCCTATTTGATGTTTTGGTAGCCTACCATTAGGTTTAAATCTTGCGATTCCACATTTTAACTTATCATTTTGTCTTTTTAGCAAGAAAAAGACGAAATGTTCATCGCACAATACTTCCTACATATAGTAAGTCAAGTTCGCCTTTTTACGTTTTTCACAAACGTAGATAGTCATTATTTTGTTGTCTACGAAAGTGATGGTAACACCATAATCTAGAAAGGTACTCAGAGAGCGCAGACCTCTAGTAGCGCTACGCAATTTTTCCGTTATGTTCGCCAAGTGGTAAAATCATATTTGGTTCGACGGAGATTTCGCTATCTAAAAGAATCCTTCAATCATATCGTGGATCCAGATGTTGATCCGGACCACCAGGAAAATCTAATGATCTTTAAATTGAGACAGTCTAGCTTTTCCTGCAAATTTTAGTCTAATAAAATTAATGTCTATAACTCTTTGCGTAATTCTGTTAACAAACCAACAAATAGGCTAAATAAAAGCGCGGAATATCACATAACCTCCTTGTCGGATTGAACACGTTGAAAATAGGCCTACACGGTGTTTCATAAACGGACCCCTTTTTGATTTTGTTATAATTCATTCAAATGATGATCAATTTACACAAAATTTTAAGCAAGTGTAGCTGAAGAAACATTATTTCAGAATATTTTAACAAACTATGGCAGTTGATTAAATATTCTTTGCTAGTCGTAACGTAGTACTGACGTCATAATGTGTCGTGAGTACAAGCTTGCTTGTCTCAATTGGTGCTGTCAGTAAGTTGGTATCATGCTTCGATGGTGAACTTACTTAACCTGGTTCGCTAATGAAAAATGTTTATCACGTCAGCACTGAACAACAAGGGGACATGAAATCAGGTGTCTTGCGATCCAAAAACGCAACCATTTTGCAAGCTCTATGCTTGAACATGTGAAAGTCCAACTATCCCCACAGACATGTAAATGCGATCGCTTTGCACGTTTTTTTGTAGCTGCAACTGTAAAACTTCAAAAAAGTGTCATCAACAAACCAAATTTTTCACCATCGGAGCAGTGTAGCAACTGACAGCACCAGTTGAGACTAACAAGCTTGTGTCACATTATGACGTCAACGTTACGTCACGACTAGCAAAGAATATTTCATCAACTGCCATATTATGTTAACATATTTTGAATTAATATCTCATCAGCTATAACTGGGTAAAATATCATGTGAATTGATCATCATTTGAGTGAATTATGAAAGAAAGAAAAAGGGGTCCTTTTATGAAACACCGTGTACATGGTGCCAACTTCGCCGCAGTGTTGCTCTTTTGCGGTGACTGTCGCAGCTATACGGCTGCAATTTCGCTGCTGTGAATGTGATGCAAATCATAAACACAGGTGGTGTGACTGTATTGAGTCTGCTGTATAGCGACTGTGGCGATCGCATCGTGACATTATTCGCCGTATAAAAACAACTTTAACAGCGTCTGGGGGAAACTGCAAGGGTTTACGCGTTTGATTAATATTACAGTGTGTGCAGAATTGTGCAGAACGTAACTATACACATCATGCAGCACTAACAGTGTAAATGCATACTTTGACGTCCGAGCGTCGATGTGGATGCCACCGCCCGCCGGATATTGACCTTGATGTGACCTTGACTTTGACCGCACGACTTTCACAACTTAGTTTATCTAACCTTAATATAAATAGTGTACTTTTCTGCTAATTCACCCTACCCGACTTATTATCGTTAACGCCACAACGCTAACCATAATCCTAAACCTGACCCTAAACCTAACCCTAAACCTAGTGGTTAATTCTAGTGCGGATGAATTAATGGACAATAACCATATATAAGTGGTATTATACATGTGTCACTTTGTCAAAATTCGTTAAGCCGTTTAAGAGATGTGGGCGTGCCTTCAAGTTTTAGTGAGTGATTTTGACCTTGACTTGTCGATCTTCAAAACTTAATCAGTTTGTCCTTGGCTTCATCAGTTGCAACGTCAACGAAAATTTGGTAAAATTTCGCCCACAGAATACTGGGATTTAGTGCTAACGAACTTTACTTGACTTTCGAGAACCTAATGCCTTAGTCTATATCTATCAGTTAAGCGGAGTTTCCATCCAGGACAACGAACGCAACGTAAGCAACGCAACGGACATGATGTAACGCAACCGACGCAACGACCTCTTCCATTCTTGCGTTTTGGCCGTCGCAACAGCTGCGTCGATTGCGTTTTTTTGTACATTTTTTTGCGTTCTCTGCGCTTATTGCGTTTGTTAATTTAGGCCTAACAATATGCGCTATATAAATTTACATTTTATTTACTTTACTTTTACTTTCTTGCTTATTTGTGTACGTTGCGTGCGTTGTGTTTATTGGTAACCCCGCTTTACTGACGTGTTGTATTATATTGTGTTTACGGCCAGGCATGGAAAGACGAACGATTAGCATGGAACGCTAGTGAATTCGGCAACATCACCGATATAATTGTAAAGTCCGAAGAAATCTGGGTACCGGATATTACGCTGATAAACAGGTTGACATAAGTAATTAAGTACCGATTTTTTTCGCCATCTACGTATAATTTAATTTATCAAAATTTGCACCGTTTCTATACAATACTGCAATTACTAACGAAAAATTACAACTGTTTTGATTTTTCTTTTATTTTATACTCTTATTCATTGCAAAATATTAATTCCTTTCGAATATCTGGACAAAACTTAGCAGGTAGGTAGCCATGAGCTACATGTTGATGTAGCCCTATCTACAAAAATTAAATTAAATGTAAATGCGTTTAAAGATGTTTTTATTCTGATCAGTTGGGTTGTCGTTGTCGAATTTCCATTGTGCATGGTACGGTGAAAATCAAGATAATTATTTTAATAAAAGTTAGTATAAAAGTGGTTATAACAATTTTTCGAGAGCAATAAGCTACTTTATAGTTAAAACTACTTAGTATGTAGTTTATGGCAATCGCTGTTTGTTGTAAAACATATGTACACGTATTACTAACACGGGCTGGTTAAAAATCGGGTTAATCTGTGTTGCTTTGCTAAATAAAATCAACAGCGCAAAGCCAGCGATGAAAGAGATGGCACCTCAAAGTACGTACGTTAGTGTTGAAGACAGCGGCCTGTGCTACTGGGAACCGTTCGTTCCGTGGTCTGTTTCACACTGTGCTGTCGACGGAACCTGGTTCCCGTTCGACGAACACTACTGCGAGTTGATCTACGAATCGTGGAAATACAAGGCACAAGAAATTAACCTGAGACACGACTCGTACTTTTGCGACAACAAAAGCAGTAGTATCCAAGAGTACGACTTCTTGCCGAATGATCTATGGCAACTCGTAGGTATAGATGTTTTGCATCGCTGTAGTCCACCGCTGTGAACGAATTCAATTTTATATATTTAACAACAAACGTTATGGCCAGTTCACACTTACGACGCCAACACGACTCAACTGTTGATGCGAATTGGCCATTAGCCTAGAGCGTTAAGTGCGGTTGAAGCGTAGAAAAAACCGAAATTGGTGTGAAGATGTGAACGTTCCCCATAGCGGCATGGCTGGTTGATACCGAAAATAATGAGAACCGAAAGACATGAAATGAAGATTATATTTTCTTTTACGAATTTTAGGACGTGATTACGGCGAAAGCATGACAATGTTGGCGTAGTTAGTATAGCGTGTTATTATGTAGTAGGTCTGTTCCAATCAGTATTTTAATATATTCGTTCAAAGAATGAGATCAAGTTTTTTACCTTTCTTTCTTGTCCGTGTTTTGTGTGTTCGCAAAATTGTTGAAAAGCCAATGAACAGATCGAGTTTGGTGAGTTCTTTAGAGGAATGTCGCGTGGCCCAAGACCAAACGAGGATCTCGCATTTTTCAGAAAATTTTGTTTACTATTTCAATATTATTTGTACACCTACGCGGCAAAGAGTAGAGCACAGTTTTTAAAATCTTCCAGAGCGCTTTCTACTTACCGTTAATTTTTGCTGAAAGAAGCAGAAATTTTTATCTGTTTGCAGGAAAAGAAACATCGCACACAATAAGGGAAGAGTTTTCTCGTATGACGTTCACTTTCCACCTGCGACGCCGACCTCTCTACTACATCGTGAATCTCATCATTCCCTGCTGTCTTTTGTCCTTCATCCCTGTTCTCAGTTTTATTTTGCCTCCGAACTGCTTTCCCAGACTTGGACTCAGTACGTAACTACAGGGTGGGACAAAAAAATAGGCTAGTAGCTTTCTAAATTTTTTCGCTGTTTTCTCAGAAACCGTTTGGAGTTTTAATTTGAAATTTTACAGTATTATTTACTAAAACGTCCTACATCTAAATGCCAAGTAAATGTGTTTTTGTTGAAAAACGGTTAAGTTACCGATTTTTTCGCCTACCAATTTTTCAGCATTCAAAAATGTTTCGGCTACAACACCAATTTAATAACTTGTAACATCTTGAAACAATAGTTAAATAATGATTAGATGCCAGAATTCCATTGTCACTGTGAATGTTCGAAGTCTTTACCGCCAGCTCCAAACTACAACACCAGCCTCCAGTCCTGTTATTTGAAAATCTTTCACAGCCTTGTCGATCGGTCCCTGTGGCAGGTTGCCCCAGATAACCTGAAACGCTTCCTTGAGTTCGGTGCTTGTTTTCGGCTTTGTTTTAAGCTTGCGGTAAGCCTCCAACATTGCACCTCACACGCGATAGTCCATTGGGTTTATATTTGACGAATTTAAAGGCCATTGGTCTTTTGTGATGAAATATATGGACAGCTGGCACGCAGTCAGTTCTGTGCGCTGCGCGGCGTTGCGCGCTGTGTGTGCTGACGCGCCGTCCTGCCGGAAGATGAATCCAGTGGGCAGCCGGCGATTGCTTTAAAGGAACGATAATTTAATAATAATTTCTAAACAAATAATTACTGTTTATCAAAACGTTACTGTTACGCCATCGGCAGTAACGTGGTAACCGGTTTTTGAAAATTAAATAGCATTTTTAGCTTAAACATTTTTAATGCTGAGAAATCGGTAGGCGGTCATGTTAAAAAGTCTTACAACTTCGTCGTTTTTTCAACAGAGTCACATTTCACATGGCAGTTAGATGTAGGACGCTTCAGTAAATAATCCTGTAAAAATTCAAGTTAAAATTCTGAACGATTGCTGAGAAAACTGCAAGAAAACTTTAGAGGGCTACTTTTTTGCCTCACCCTGTAGACTACAAGTACTGTCAGAAGTATTGAAAAGGGTGACTGTTCTCGCGTATGGTACATCGTCTTAGTATTCAACCGTACCATCCTGATTCAATCCGGCATTTCTGTACTTCGTCGGTGCGGCTAATACGAGTAGCTTTTTGTCTTTAAATCAAAAAATAACATTATTCAGCAACTGTTTTGACCTGCTACACAAGGCTTAATACACTGAGTATAGGCCTGCCGTAAGTTCTTTGATTGATTGCCTAGTTACCTCTGCCGAAGATTTCTTTGTTTGTATACAAAATAACTAAAGTTATAATGAGATTTTAGTGATTTGGGGGAGAGGGGAAGGAATAAACGATAACGATTAGATGTCGGGGGTAGCCAATCCGGATATTTTGGTGTACGTTTTCAGGATTTTTTTTACCACTAAGAGGCAGAGTATAAACCTACATTATTAAGCTTTTTTGTATTCGCCACTTGTATCACAGTTCTCATCGGAGGTTTGAGATCTCTGATCGCTTCTTGTTGTCTGCTGTAGATACGACGGTTCTGATAGCTCTGAGCGTCTATCAACTGAACGTGAAGAACACTTTGCCAGTGTCGTCTCGCACTGTTCCAATCTTCGGTCAGTATGATGCTCTGGTTCATAATTGCAAGGTTTCTATCGTCTTACAACACTGTAAGCTAAGCACCTTGTGCCGTTTCCTGTCAAACGCTGCTAGACTATTGCTGTTGGAGTTTGCTCGACAGTTCGGTAAGAATTTATAATCCAAGATTGTCCGTGAAAACAGCCACAGATCAAAACAATGAAGGCAACGGCCTCAAGCTCTTACCCAGCTAAGAGGGGCGTTCAAAGCGATTTAACAGAAACTTCAGCTTTCGCTAGGATAGCCGACCGTACTGGTTGTCAGTGACCTTCAAGGTCATCTAAAGTCAATTATTTTCACGTCATTTGAAAGCTAATATGCGACTTCCTATCAGCGATCAATAGCATCTAGGCCCTACCTCTCAATGTTTAGCCACAACAACACGTAATGACAGCAATAGTTAACGTAGGCCGATGACCTTCAGGGTCATCTAAGATGGATGAATTTTATCTCATCTGAAACGGCGTATGCTACTTCCAATTAGTGATTAATAGTAACCTTGGCCCTATCTCTCACGGATTCCGAGGTACGGCCACTTAAAACCTGAAACTTTCCATTAAAATTTGAGGCCAAAACGCTGCAGACAGAGACATGGTTACTATTGACAGCCTATAGAAAGTCGCCAGCGCACTATCCGATGGTACCATCGCCGACCCCCCCCTACAACTTACCGTTTAGCCACAATACATCCGTGACAGACAAACGGACAGACGTCGACGGACGGACGGACGGACGACAACCACGCCATAAGCTCGACTGTTACTTAAGTACGGTCGGCCAAAAAATCGATATATTAGCCCAGGCGATAAATATTATAAGTTTTTACAGTTTTATGACAGTAATAGTTAACGTAGGCCGATGTTCTTCATTAATTTGGCCTGCTTGATATTGATTTTCAGTGATTTATTTCCTGTTCGTGATGATTTTCTGCGTGCTGTCGCTGACGGGGACCGTTCTTGTTATCTACCTCAACTCACGCGCTGACGACGTTCAACAAGTCGACATGCCCGCCTCGGTGCGTCTCGGCTGTGTAACTTGTGCTCGTAGTCTTTTGAGTCTAGGCATTTGCACTTTTTGCAGGCGCTTTCGCCCTCTGGTGGTTTTGTCCAGCATCCTAGCAGATCCTGCTCTGCATTAGGTAGGCAAATGTCATGTAGCAATGAATCGAGATGTGTCTTATCCAATTGACTTGACTTGCTGTACTGTACTGTGTCCAGGATGTCCGTTTTCTTGCCTCTCTATAGGGGCCTACAGCACTTCGTCGTTCGTCACCCTATCAACCCATCTCATCTTCTCCATTCTCACCCAGATCCAAATTTCGAAGCTGATAGTTTTTTTCCACGTCTCAGCACCATAACCTAAAATGTTCCACGCTGTATATAATAATAATAATAATAATAATAATTAATTTATTATTTTCTTTAGTTGTCTGAACAACGTATGCGATGACTTGCTGACGTATATGCAACAGGTAAAGCGACTTGTCCGCACAAAACTCGCACCGTGGTTGCGCATCCGAGTTCCCGCGTCAAAAACGTCATCAACGCCGACGGCTGTCGTCTGCGTGAAAGACAACAATGACGCTGGGGATTTTCAGCAGGACGCACAGCAGCTGCAAGACATGACAGTAGGGAGAATGGACAAGCTGCTGACGGAGATACAACGCGATCTACAACGGACGAGAGACGGCGACAAATCAGCTGACGAAGATGAGGAGAATAAGAACAACTGGAAGTTAGCAGCTGCCGTCTTCGACCGTTTTCTGTTGATCAGCTTCAGCATCTTGCTTACTGTAGGAACTGCCATTTTCTTCATCGCCTTTGCCGCCAGTTATCTAAAGTCACGACCCAACGGCGCTGTAGAAATGTGATTATTTTTATTCATTTATCTTTTTAAAAATAAAGCCAGTCTGACTTTCCGCGCCTCGCCGCATCACCCATCCTGTACGATCACAAAAGCCGTAGAAACAAAACTGCTCTAGAATTTATCCAAGCAAGTGCAACCGTCTATCAATCATCGGTTAAAAAACCACTAAGGTCATCGGACGTCAAAAAACGTCATGGAAACAACGCATATCGAGCGTTCATCTGTTTACTTACTGCTGGAGACATCGCGGCCACGTGACTCAAGCGCTGACAGTAAACTGGATGATCCAACTGCTTTTACACTTGATCTTCGCAGTTATGGCAAGAAATGACGGTGTGCAATATATGCCGATCCCTCGCAGCCACAATTCAAAAATATCGGAAAACCGTTTAATACATCAGATGTATAAAATCAAACATGCACATACTAGTATGAAAAAAGTATGAGTATCAGTTGTTGGTCACTAGACAAGATAATGCACTACACAAAAAGGTCGAACACAAATGTTTTGGATCAGTCGTAGAATTGTAAAAACTTAGCCGGGGGAGCGGCAGTGACATTTTTGGCCGATTTGGCCGAACATTTTGGCGGTGACACTTGGGGGCCCAACTCCCCCCAGCAATTTACTACATAAAACATATTATTGTGCCCAATCCTGTATTGTATTCACATGGAGTACCGACCCAAATTCAGAAAAAAAACAACAAATGAAACAACTATCAACAATACGATAAGTAAACTATCACAATAAACCATGAGCTGTTAACAATAAAAACCTGCAATAAAACAAAAAAAATAGTATGTAGACATAATATCATATCCTTAGAAGCACAACAAATAAATAATAGTAATAACAATGCATGAGTACTTCTGAAATACTGTTCTGGTGCATAAAAACCAATGAATGAAATACTTTTTACAAACACTTTAAACAATGCCCATTTTTTCCACTGTTCATCAAAGCCAAAGGCAGAGTAAGAAATTTCGAGCATGAAGATGAACTTTAAGACCAAGCCAAGCAAGGCATATGTGCCTCTGAATAGGAATTAGGTGCTAACAATCTGGGAATAAAAAAACATTGTTTTGATGCAAACTTGTGCCATTATTTGCAATTCCAGAAACAATGCAGTAGCATTTCTTCTTATACAACCAACTATTAACATCAAAGCACTGTAAGAAAAGACAACATGGACAAAATTAATATTTCACATAAACAGCAACAGCAGCATTATATAGTCAAGCCGCACTTGGCTTAAGCTCAAGCAGTGCTGCTATGACAAACAGGACTACACTGCGGAATGCACTAGATAGCAGCGTCGACAAACATGCATGGTATATGCAATGGTTCTTATAGCAATTTTCAACAAATATCTGGGTTAACAGGTGGTTTACCAAAAAAATTAAATGATTTGAAGTTGTGATTTGATTTTTAAATTCTGACTTTGATTTCAAATCAATCGTGAAATAATTATAATGATTTTGAATCACAATGAAAATTAAAACTGACTTGTGACCAATCTGCAACATTTCACAAAAGTGCACAACATAATGACATTTTGGCATCAGTCTCTGGCCTTATCATCCCTATGTGTAACATTAATAGTACTGCTTAGTGCTTACTTACTTGTTGGCACACTATAATCATAACTTCATGCTGAAACCGGCTCAATGGCAATACATCTACGAAACTGTTCATGCTGAAAGCAACACGTATCAATAACAGTGTTGCAATAAATAAAGTACTAGAAATGGATGACAATAATTGAAATATAATTTCAATTTCAAACAATTTGCGAAATGATTTTAATTTCAAAATACTTTGAAAATGATTTTGAGATCATTCCAAACTAATGTAGTTAACATTCTATCAATTTTAACACACGATTTTAAAATCATTCTGAGTGAGGAGAAGTTGAACAGGACCAAAGGAGAAAGCAGTTAGATTCTGGTAATGATCCGGATTCTTTTGTAGATTTTGGATTCTTTACCATTAGAAGACAGCAGCTGCATTGTCTTTCTATTCACCTGGTGGCAGCACCATTTCTGACAGAAGTTTGAGATCTCTGATCACTTCTAATTCTCGTTAATCTAACCTTTCCTGACCAGGGTCAAAACACTGAAGGCAGATGGTATTAACACGATGAATCGATGAATAAAAAAAATGAACACACGGATAAACCATGACAATGGAGAAACACTGTTGACAACGTTCTAGTTTCGTATCACATCATTCCGGTGGTTTAGTTTTGCGGTCTTCCACTGTGTTGTCAGCACTACTGTCCAAGGTAGAACAAAGTTCAGCTGTCTTGCTACTGGTAGATGCAGCATTATTAGAAGTAGCTGACTTCTTCTTCAGAAATGTTCCTCCAGATAAACCTAACAGTTAGCCAACTTATTCCATTGTTAACACGTAAAACCTATATAAATTCAATGAAATAAAAGTTGTTGATGTGTCTGCAACCACAGTTACTGTTTCAACCAGGCTATGAGCACATTTAATGACAACGCAGCTGCACAATGTTTTAGACAATAACAGTATATAAAGAGAACTAATATCCAATACAATGCCGAAAGTCTGCATAGCTGCATTAGTAGCACAGCTGTATTATGAAACTGGCTCAGAGATCTTAGTGGAAGACTGTTTTGCATCACGGAATACTCAGATAACAAATATTGCTCATCATCACTGCCAGTTGGACATTATTCAGCTAAAAAATAGAATAATTTTACAGATCACAACAGATCACTGCGATGACTTAAGTCAAAAAGACGGACTCAGTCGTATGTTGAAAACATACCTAATAGTCCACCACTGAAGGCAGCAAGTTTAGCTGCCTTGATGCTGCCGGCCACAATACCAACAGGTCCACAGACAGCACCACCTAGCACTGCTCCAGCTACCGGCAACACCATGCACTTCAGCTGCAATGGTACCATCACTTTGAATACATCAGCCCAGTTTCAGTGTAAAGCGTTGTCTACAACTCTTCATCTCAGAGCTACAGAGCATCACTTGCCATATGGAATCATACCACGTTACCTGCCACCTAACACAGGTGAACACGCCCCCTCCCCTTAACTCCAGCTTGGCAGTGGGGAGTGGTTTAAAGGTCCATGGCCACAGTCAAACTCAGTAGATTTTGTAGACTCTGTAGATTTAAATTAGGCATTTAACCTCGCATATATAATATGTCGATTTGAGCTTCATAAATATATGAAATTAATGTGTGATTTCAAATGAAATGCGGCATTACGTTACGTTATGCAAAATATTCTGATCTATCGGTGCCTGCAGTGACGTCATGACCCTAGCCCATATAGATCATGAATATTAATGGCCTAGCCAACGTCATCATTCTAGGCTAGGCCATTAATATTCATGACGTCTATAGGCTAAACTCATGACGTCACCGTGGGCCATCATGGCGGCGCGTTTTCTACGTCGTTTTCGTAGATCGTCGACTTCAAAGGTAAATTTTTCCATGTTGACAAAACGCTGAGTGCCGATATTACTGTCAAAGTTATCAGAAAATTCTGCACTTTCAGGAAAATGGATAAAATATATATGTTAATTTTGGTGTCCACGGAGCTTTAACTACAACAGAGGGATGAAAGACTGAGATAACCTGGGTGGTTGGTTATACCGGGTGGTGCAAAAAAACGTCCTGAACATTTGCATGCGTTATTCAGCCAAATGGTCAAAGTGAATCAACACAAAAGCATCTTTGTAATGACTGAACATCAGCGAATATGTGCAGGAATTTTCACTTAAAACACTTTTGTATTAGCCGTGACACAAGCAAAATAGTGTTACATGCCATAAAGCAATTTTTGCAAGCGGTTCATCATTTGCGTTGCCGCTCATACGCAGGTTATGCCAAAACGTCACACTAGGCTGAATCATCAGCAACTGGTCAGCAAAAAAAAATGCTGAATCGGTCCTTTATTCTCCTTTGCCACTGATGCTAGACGCTTTTCCCCACTGCTCTACGGCTTTTCTGATTCTGGCTGTCTGATGTCGACGTCACGCCATTTGTCTGTGATAACATTTTGAAGATCTTTGAGGTTCGCATACGGCTCACGCCTTCCTTCACAGACAAGTTGTTGCAAGGTATCCCAAATTGAGACTAATGTAGTAAATTCAAATCTGATGAATGCGGTTTCCGTTCCTGTGAGCTGACAATATCAGGCGTGTTGTGTCAAAAAAAATTTTGAGTTGCTTTGATGCGGTGTGATGGAACGCTCACCTTACATAATTGGATTTTTAACTCTCCTTATCTCATTAAGCACCATCCAGTAGTGTCATAAGTGAGGTCACTGAAATTTATAAGCAAATAAGAGTACATATTGGTCTACAAATGTACAAAAGGAAATTTATCTCCGCAAAGTATACGCGCCATTATAGTTATGCAAAGTTCGGGACGTTTTTTTAGCGCCACCCGGCATATCAAGATGGTTTATCTGTCCACAGACAAGTCACCCATCCAAGTAATAACATATGATAGTGACCCAAACGGAAATAGAACTCACAACCTTTTTATTGTAAGTCCAGCATCCTAACCAATATGCAACCAAGCAGCCACAGTTGTATTTCTCATCTTAAATACAACAAGTGAACATGTCAGCCCAGTGCAGACATATTATGTGGTCATCCGCCAAGCTACACACTGCACTGAGCAACCTTGACCTTTCATCTACTTTTGACCTTTGAACTAACAAGAAATCTGAGCCAATGCTCATGAGACACGAGAGCCTACAGCAGTTCCAAAATGCAAAAAATCACTAAAAACCCCTATTATGGGGGTTCAAAGTTATTCAAAGTCATCAATGTTGATACCATTAAAAAGCACGTCATCAGTGCTTGTTATGATGAGCAACATGTCTGTGTCTATCTGCAACCGTATTCATGATAGACATGGCAATAGCGGAAAAATAACCACTTTTAGGGAAGTACTCCTCTTTGACACCCCCGTGCGCAGGCCTCCTTGAACTAGGGGGTCGGGACTTAAACTGCTAAAATCTGCATTCAATTGCGCTAATTTCACATGCAGGTTTTCTTAGTCTATCTCTAGCCATTTCGGTGCAATTCACTCTTGAAATGTGTGTCGCAGCCAGAAATCGCAAAAAATCACTAAAACCGCCTATCTTGGGAGTTCAAGGTCATTCCAGGTCATCGATGTTGACATTCCTAAGAAGCTCGTCGCCAGTGCTTGTTATGATAAGCAGCATGTCTGTGCCTATCTACAACCACTTTCACGCCAGACAAGCCAATAGCGGTAAAATAACATCTTTTTGGGGGGTGCCCCTCTTTTGACCCCTCGTTTGTGAGGACCCCCTGACCTTGTTGCCTGAAATTTTGTCACAAAATACTAGACACTCCAAGCTACCATATGGTGAAAACCCGAAGTCTCTATCTTACCTGGGCTTGAATCAGTACCAAGTCGTGACAGACGGACAGACAGACGGAGAGAATTACCATAGCTAATATGCGCTATAGCTATGCTAGCTATCGCAAGTAAAAATCGGCACATCAGTCAGTCCTGACCCAGAGAACATTCACACCATGTCAGATTTTCTTTTTGAGTCGTGAACTCATGATATTGGGGGTAGGGCCTTTCCTGATCCTAAATCTATTTCAGCGTAAGTTGAGTTGGTTTTGACTCTGCACTGGGTTCTTTTATTTCACAGGTTTAACTAATTCGGAGCTCCACTGTAAAGAAAACTTGACTACATAAGAAACACGATAAAAAACATTTCATTTCATTGAAAGGGACACATAATTTCACATATATAGCAATTGTGAAATGACTAAGACTAAAAACCACACATAGAAAAACAACAGATAAACTGAAGTGAGTAATGCATACATTGGCCAATGCAGATGAGTCATCAGTGGTCTCAGACTGTTGTGGGTTTGACAAAAGATCTTCTTCCGTACTGCAATGTGTCTACAACCAGAAACGATGAAACCACTTTGGCTTGATATTCCAAAGTCACTGCAGGTTTCACCGGGTATTTAATTATAAGAATAATGCTATCAGTGTGACAGTCAAACACGTTCATAAAAACCAAACACCACAAGGAAAAGTATGCATAAAATTAAACTGCTTGACATCGCTTATAACAGACGCAGACGTTCAGTCGTGTCTTTGCCACTACATGCCTGCAGCTCAGATTCACTCGTGATGGACAACACTTTAACTCTGTCTTTTCACCAACGCAACTTACAGAAGATTCTGGGCATTACGTGGAAGGACCACATGACCAACATGGAGGTGCTAAGCCGGACTGGGCAGCGAAGATTACAGGACATTGTAGCAGAGAATTACAACTTCAAATGGCAGGCCATATCATCAGGATGCCACCTGGACGACCAGCCAATCACGCCATGTCATGGACCCCTCGTGATCGTCCAACGAAGACTTGGTGGTCTACATTTAAAGAAGACCTGGTGGACTGAGGAGTCGATTGGAACAGCGTCCGGGCTGTGGCTACAAACAGAAGCAGATGGCGAACTCTTGCTGCCCATTGTCCTGTCAAGGACCGGAGGATCTAAGTGCTAAGTAAGTGCTAAGTAAGTGTACCAATAAACCATGCAAAGAGACAAATATAAATAAATTACAGCTAAACAGATGGATAGAACGAGAGGATGGCATTTAGCTGAAATGAGTTTGCAATTACTAGAAAGATGTGGCCACACAGAACTTTTACATAAACCAAAAATGTATGAAGAAAAAGTCTGAGAAATAATGCACTGTTGAGTGTTCAACATTTTGGGCTCACACGGCAGTTTTCTTGACTAAATCAAAAAGATGCACAGATTAAAATAAATGGGGGCATAAGTCAAGTAAACAATGTTCAGGAAAACCCAAATTTCTGAAAGAACTGATATTTAACTGCTGCATGTGATGGGAAATAAACAACAAATAACAAACAATGCACCATCATTTACCTCAATGAGTAAAAATAACTTCTGCATTGTGTCGTTAAATTCAAGCAACTTCTGCATAAACCAAACTCATCATCAAAACACACGCTCTGAAAATCAGCAAGCTATATAGAAACAAAGAAAAAATGCTGATAAATACACGATTTGCACAATTTCACTAAAAACTTCTCTGCACGTTTGAGCACAGTTTAAAAACTGAACTGTTTGATATTCTATCTGATATAGTAAACGTGGACATGCAGCCTATTCCATGACTCCTCTGATAGTATGTTGACCGATTGATTGACACTTTGCACAACACATTATCAAAAGCATGATATTTTCCTACGAATATTTTTCATCTTTTACCCAGCGTAACAATTGGCAGCTCAAAGTCAAATCAATCCTGGACCTATCTGAAGTTCCTGAGATCTTAACCCTATCTGACTACGAGTCAAATTAGCAATACTGATCTCCTTCATGCTAATATGTATTTAGTTTTAATTCGAAGCTTTGTTTAGCCGAGCATTCCATGAGCTGCTGTTAGAACAGTGGCTAAAGGAAATACCCACAGACTTCAGCTGGGTCCAGGCTTGTAGACAGTCAACTCTGTCGACATGAACGAGTTGCAGCAAGGACTGCTGGCGAGACAGATTCGCAATCACCTTTCCACTGTCACCTTCTACAATTGTACATGCCAGTCCATCTACGTGGTACGCTCTTCATAACTAACAGGAAAGCATCACACGCTACCTTTGTTTACTTTTTGATGCTATCTCAAACCTTTCTACATCCCATTCTAATAGAACACAGAGCGTGTTTAAACCGGTCTGAGATTATTTACCGTTAACATGCTCTATAAATTATCTGCATCTGTACTCACTTACTTCCTTACTAACACTTATTTCATGATAAATGTAAGTTTCAAGTCACCCTAAAGAAACATTTCCAGAATATTAAATCCAGTTTTATAAGATTTACATTACTCCCCTCAGCAAATGTAATATCAAACTGAAACAGCTGCTTAAAACTAGCACATAAACAAACAAAAACAAAAAAAAACAACAATAAAAAAACTCAATCAATTTGAAAAACTAAATCTGATAAGTCAGTTTGGAACATCTGTTTATGGAAAATCATTTTGCATTAATAGCTTACCAACGGTTGTTGAATATGCACGCTGCAGCTTATTGGAGCTATCGGCCTCATCATTATTCAACAGAAGGAACTCGGCCAATAGAAGCATGGCTCCATTGAAGAGAGCTGTCAATCGATGGTCAAGAGTTACAATGTCGTCATCCTTAACCTTCAAATCATAGCACAATACACAGTCAACTGCAACTGACAATAGCTCCAGTCACTGATCAATTATACCATTAATAAAATAACAAATAATGGAAAACCAACCCAACTGACATTGCCTAACCCAGATTAATTCCAGGAATAGGCCAATTAAATAATACCAACAGTAAGATGTAAAACAGATAAACCAGTTCAAACAGTACTGAGTTACATATTATGTTGAAAAACATAACACAAAACAGCAACATCTGACTAAATATCCTCCAATATTATTCAACTAGTACAACTTTAATACTGAGGTATTGGGTACTGGCCAATATTCACCAGTATGAGTGATATTTACCTCCGCCATGGAGGTAATGTTTTTGCCAGACTTTGTTTGTTTGTTTGTTTGTTTGTCTGTCTGTCTGTTAGCAAGATAACTCAAAAAGTTATGGACGAATCTTTCTGAAATTTTGAGGGTATGTCGGGAATGGCACAAACTACCAGTGATTCAATTTTTGGGGTGATCCGGAAGGAATTTTGGACTCTGGATCACTTTGAAATTTTCGTTACCATTGCTTTCAATGGGGCATAAGGGATTCTGCTGCAAAACCGAAGATGGTGCTGCCACCTAGCGAACAACATTGCCTTGGCGGAGGTGTGCGAGCTATGACTGCTTTCTAGTTTCATTGGCTGTCATACCGCTCAAAAATTTTGATACTGGCATAAGAACAGTTGCCAGCACAAATGATATTCTAATAGCCATAGGATCAGTAGGCCAGTTTGTTGAAAAATCAACACACTGGTATCAACATATGATATTGGTATCAGCAGGATACAACAATATTACATATTGGGTATTGGGTAGCTTGTTTGGTATCGTTCAAACCACATCAACTAGCCAATTGTTTCCTGCAACTGTCAATGTTATGTATTCCACTTAAGACGATTTAGCAACTTTCAACTGCACTCGAGGCAAAATTATTACAGCATGCGCTGCTAATGTAAATACGTCTAAGAACACTTCTGTACAAAATATGCTAAAACCGGGTAGACAGTTTACTTTTCGATGCCATGCATGGCCAAAGAGAAAAACTAAAAAAACAGCAAGTAACTAGCACATGATCCCATGTTCCTGAGGCTATAAGAAAGTTAGCTACAACAGAATGCGATAGAAACAGAACCTGGCTGCGTATCTGTTTGATCTGACAGACCGTGGATGTAAGCTGGTGAACAGATTGTAGTGAGTAGACATATTCTCGTGTAAGATCTGCTACACTGTCAGCCTCCAGAAACTGTTGACATAGCACAAAACATACAAGCAGTCAAACTGCACTGATCTCCGCCGCGAGACTAGTGTTGTCGCTGCTGCCATCTAGTGAATACAACTTGAACTGACTCGATACAACTGTACAATCTGATGAATACGTGCTTTTAAAAAATCCATGCTCTAAAATGCCACCAAATCGAATCTTATCTGATTCACCCCTTCAAAAGTTTCATCAAAATCCTGAGGTGGATCCAGCAACTGCCAAATGGAGTGAATCACAAATCTCGCCATGGGTCTATGTTAAGTGCAGAGTGCAAGCCTGTAACAGAAGTCTGGAGGTGAAGCCCACTCCCCTCAAAAGCTGAAGGCTTTTTTGTGCATTTCCATATAAAAGCTCAGTCAAAAGTGATTTAAACAAAAAACACTGTTGGGAGTGTAGCCCCTATTTTTAGTCAGTGAAGGGGGACACCCAATCCACCCAAATCTGCATGGTATGGACAACTGTAATAATCTGTTCCTAGCCTTATGAGTTATCTAGTAGACAAACAGACAAAGATAGACAAGAAGAAATGCATACAGGATAAAAAACATAACCTCTCTCTTTTAGCAAATGTAACAATATAAATAATATATATATAACTATTTCAAAACAAATAGATAACACAGCCAATAGAAACAGAAATACTGCTAAATAGTGAATATGCCACATTAAGCAAAAATTATGGAAAAGTAGGTCGCTTAAAAAAACCTGATAAAGGAGCAAAGTAATAAAAGGTAATACCAATATTCAATACCTTTTGTATATTAACTTTATGCTGTTGCATACGATCCAAGTTTATCTGAAAGACCTTGAAATATTTGTGCAGTAGTGGCTCGACTCGCTGTAGTGGATACTCGGTTGGTTTCTCGAAGCCAGCACGACTTCCGCGGCGCACAAATGACAATGCAGCAGACATCATAGATGACTACTGACATGCGCTTCACTCCCGACGACTATAAAATACAGTTACACAGTAAACAATCAGTATGTTACTAGCAAATACTGACCGAACGTTCATGCAAACAAACCACTTCACTGTCAATAGTGCATAATTTTAATCTGTGACGCACACACTGCAAAGTAATGATGGTTCTGCTGCCATAAGTTGTTGGCATGGCGTAGTGCTAACGTGTTGCATCTAATCATCAAAGTTGCTCTACATCAGTCTGAGTTAGTACCTGGATGGCCGACTGCCTTCACCGAATGCAACAAAATGTACACATGTATCACCAACATGGTGTGCCACCTTGTCATGGTGGTGGGGCTTAAAGCTTTGATAATCCATAAGCAAGCAGCCAACCAAAAGCACACCAATTTCACATGAATAGTAATTGTGCACTTTACCAGTGCTTATTCATGGGTTAACTTTTGGCTTCAATGCTAATTTCGGCTTCAAAGCCATTATTTATAGCTTAATAACCATCTACCATTTAGGTTAGTTTGACTTTTTAGAATGCACATTGGGCCGAACTGATACGGCCTCTGTACTGGGCAGGTGTAACAGGCAGTGTGACGAAACACTGCAACAGCAGCACCGACCGCACCGGCAGCAAATTGCCGCAAATTATATGCTAAGCAGACGTTAAGACTAAGGTTAGGGTTAGGGCTAGAATCATAGTTAGGGTTAAAGTCAGAGTTGAGGTTAGAGCTAGTGTTAATGCGGTAATTTGCTACTGGTGTTGTTTGTGCTGCCGGTGCGGTGTTTCGTTCCACCCTGTAACAGCCTGCCTGCTCCGAAAGTAAGGTAAGGTAAGGTACACGTGCATCCACGTGACAGACATTGCCAATGACATCGATTCCAGGCGAGAGACAAGGAGTAATTGCCCCACGTCATACAAAACAATAGGATGAGTACCTTTTGTTACTAAAAATTTTAGCAATTTTCTGTGTTCTCCTATGAACACTAGCTGGTGAGAAAGGACTAGTTGTCCCTTCCCAAAACCGCACCCATGCTGACGTCAGTCTTCAGCCTCAATTTTCGGCCCTCTGGGCCATATGGACCCACATGAGTGAGTCTCTGTCAATTTGCTTCAAGATAAAATTTTGCCCTCTCCTCCCACCAAAAAATTAATTTGGATTGAGGGGTTGGGTAAAATGCGAGGTGCGAGGCTCGAGGTGCGAGGAGGGTATAGTGAGAGCGAGCGTGTGAGGCAGCAAGCGATCAGTCGGCTATAAATAGATTCCTTGCAGATTACCCAGAATTCTGAATGAGTCAATGAATTATGGCAATACAGCCCTGCGGCTGCCAGCATGCGACCTGCGAGCAATTGAGCAGGGCGAGATAAAAGGCACAGCATGCACACTGCACGCCGCACACCATGGAGAAGTCAACAGTGCAATCAGCCAGGACTGCAGCTTACGTAATGACCAGGACTGTGGACGACACCAAGTAGTAAATGCAAGCACCATTCAACTGGCAGCGTAATTGTCCACAGCATAATTGTTGATGGCTAATCGACTTTGATTGACAGGTGGGTGGTGGGCAACAGAAATGATACTACTTGGCTACTGCAGATGCTGTTGTGTGTCAGTAGTATAATGCTATGTTGAGTAGGCCTACGACGGTAGTACTAGGTTGCTGTACACCTCATGAAGCAGAGGTCTGTCTAGCTGTGTCTAACTGGTGCCTGGGAGGCTGGGCCTGACCGTGCTGTACCTGGGAGACCACCCACATTGGCTGGTGTGCAGTAGCTGCTGCTGTCCACCCTGGGAAAATGTATAGTAGACCAGCTGACCACACATAACAGGTAGTGGTCTCCCAGTGCAGCATTCTAACCACCAGCAGTATTTGAAGCCTCTTGATAGCTGGTGTCTGCCAATTCTCATACTGATTTTTGGCAAGGTATTATACAGGCTGTAGATCTAAGGACAGTGGATAAAGCAGCAGGCTGTCTCATAAAGCGGACACTGCAGTTTTCCCCACTGATAATTATGCACTGAGTCAAGTATATGCACTTTGCAGACTTGTGTTTATATACTGTAAAAAATCCAGCCAGGCACCGGGTGGGTCTACTGCTATAATAGGAGCCTACTCCTGCTCTGTCGTAACTGGGGCGTGCATTGTAGAAATTTATATTTTGAAAATCAAGAAATGTGGACCACCGTAACTAACAGAATAAGGCCTAAATAAATTGCAGTGGTGTGTGACATGAAGATATGCAAAAATTGAGAGGTGTTTGAGATTAAATGGGCGTATACCTGTATTCAATCAATCAAAGCTGATTGGGCCTAGTAATAGTTCTGCTTCATACGAATGCTATCACAGTGCCCGTGCCAAAGAGTTTGAACGTGTATCTGTCCTCCTGTGTGACCCTACGCATCACAGCATTATCCTACTGACAACAACAATTTCCTGCTGCGCGTGTTCTTCTCCCCCACGCTGAGTTACGTCACCTATCAACGTCAATTAACGGTCGTCGCCGCTACAGATAAGATCAAAGCACGCCGCCGCCTGCAGCCATTGAGCGCCGCTGTCCTACACATTGCAAGCGGCCTCGCACGCAGCTTCGCTAATTACCCCGTTCCTTGCACAAATTCCTCCCACGCTCCCTCGCACTATACCCTCTTCGCACCTCGCGCCTCGCACTTTACCATCGCCATTGGATTGACGTCAATGGACTTTGCAACAAGTGGTGTTCGTAGCCCTATTGCAGCACGGACGTGATACTAACCCCATCCGAAAAGAATTTGGGATTTCAGAAAAAAGCTATTTTGTAACTGGTCATATTCAGAATTAACCATTTACACTATTAACAACAGCAATTACATCTCACAATTACGTCGACCAAACTCTATCGTTTACATACAATGTTTACAATGCGTAAGTCACGTGACGTGATAATTTAAACCAAGCTGTTCGAATGTTTTTGTTTCGTTTTGTACGGCAACAACAGTAGTATAGCTACGGTGTTCGCTGTGATCTAATACTCACTACCAGGGATAAATGCTCACTACTCAGATACTGAATATGACGCTGTGTGCCATGGCTAGGTTTCGTGCGATATCCACGTAGTCTAGTAAATGACCGGCGCTTATGAACATCGCAGTTTTTGACTGACAATAATTGTGTTGTAATGAAAATAATTGTATTGCATTTAATTTATCATAAAACGGTGATCATCTCAAATTAAGTTCTTAACACGTCTATATTATACTCCACGCATAAATGTTCCAACTTGCTGGAGGTAAAGCTAATGCAAAAAGAATTTAAAAACACTCAGCTAAAATCTGTGTACTCCACAAACTGAATTGCTCAAGCCTCAAACAAATTTCATATATGGTTTTCACTTAAACTGCAATGACTTAAATTAAATCTGCAAAAACAGTTAGTAAAAATTATTTTAACTATGCAATACAAAGCTAAAAGGACATGAAATAAAAAATATTTAAGAGCAGATTTAATACCACAATAAAAACAGTTTTTAGATAGTTGATCACTGAAATATTTATTGGATAAAGAAAAGTAATCAATATTACAAATTTTTTTAATAAGAAGTAAATATTTGCATAAAAATAAAAGGTTTATATATGTGTTCGCACAGTCGCATTATTTTCTTTTGAGACTGTTTGGCAAGTTCACGTACGGTTAAATCTGGGTGATTCGTATCGTTACTGTAGCAAATTTGGAATAAAGTATTATCACTCTTTACAGAAACGACATAATCACGTGACCCGGTTACGTATGTTGTTGATGTTTATTTGACTGCTTGTAAAGTAATTATAATATCGCAAATAAGTCGGTAATTATTCTGTTTATATTGATCTGTGCGATAATGCAAAGTGATAAGCAAAGATAAATACCAAGTTTTTTGTCAGTCGTGGTTGTGAGGACAGTCTAAGGACCCAAACCTGTGGCTGAAAATATGACAACGAAAATGAAACAATCACTGTTGGTCCTATATACCGAAAACTACCGAAAATAACGAAAGTTTCGGTGTTTTTCGGTAATGTGTTTTTTGGATATATAGTGCTACAGAGCAATCACATTTACGATGTGCAATATCCGTGAGTAGTGAATCGACTGAGTTTATTACATGTACTCGGACGATGGTAAAAGGCGGATCTGCGGATGTGGCAACGGGTAAAAGACGGATGTCGATGCGGATAACATCCGCCTTTTACCCATCGTACTCTGCCACGCCTCTAGACCAATAAGCGGCGTATAACCGTGTATTAATTTGGGGCCTTTGGGCGCTGGACGTTTGGGTGCCATGCTGTGTAAGTGTAACAGGCACTGTGGCACGTTATTGAAATTACCGTACTTTGCATATCGTTCAAGTTAAAATTGTAAGTTGGCAAAATAAGTAAGTTGGTAAATCTCGGTTTACAATAGTAACTTCCTGCTGCACTTTGTATTCATCGTTGTCGTCATCCGTTGTCGTTTGTCGTCGCATGACGTCACTGTAGGCCTACGTGCGTCGTCGTCGTGCATCGACGCGCATCATCGTATCGTCGTGCATCGTTGTCATCATACGTCGTCGTCATTGTGCGACGTCATCGTATATTGTTTTCGCGCGTCGAAGTCATGCGTTGTGTCGTCGACGTGTCACACTTCCTCGTGTGTTAGGCCTATTGTGTAGTGTTGTCGTCAAGTGACAAAGCAGACCATTGTTTTCTGAGTAAATGCCTAGACGAATTTGCGATCAGGAATTAGGTTATTATCTAGGCCTATGCAGAGTGTGAACTGTAAAAAAATTCACAGCGGCAGATGTCAAACGATTGCCGCCTATAAAGCGTCCGCTGAGCAGTTAATTACGGTGCGAATATTTGAAAAAGTGAACAGCTTTGCGACTGATAATGTACGTGATAATTGTTATCTGCACATCCGTCTTTTACCCACACATCTGCACTTAGCATCCACAGTTTTTATCCACCTTTTACCCATTGCCATGTCCGCAGATCCACACATCTGCTTATAGTCCATGTACTCTACTAATTTTTCAGCTGGGTTGTGTCTAGATACCTTGTTGGAGCATTCTCAGACTTTTTGACTCTTTATGAAAGAAAGATAATGGCTGGGAAGGGGGAAGTACAAAAGGAAAAGAGGATAATGTTGGAAATCCGGTGTACTTTGATTTCTATCGATGATTGATCACCATTTATCAGCTGTATATATCTCGGAAGTTGTACTGGTTGGTTGTAACAGTTTTAATCTGTATTTTGTTGTTGTTTGAAGGACCATAGTTATTGCTGATCGAGACTTCTTACTACAGAGTGATGTCGAATGCTCCTCCTCCCTATAATCAGGCTGCTGCCTTCCCAAGTGCTCCAGAGGGTGAGTGAAAATCATTAATGTTTATGGTGTTTTAGTTTATCGCTGAGGTTTGAAATTAACTTGGTGGTTGTTGTTACCATTTTAGAAAAAGAGCATTGAATAATTATTATTATCATTGTGTCTAGAAAACCAACAGTCGGTCTTCTAGGCTGAGTACTAGAGGGCCGTCAGTTGACCGTACACTGTCGTAAGAGACTGCCTATGGCAGGCAGTATGATGGGTTGGCAGTATGAGAACTCATCATACTGCCGCAGACAGATGCCCTCACTGCATCTAGTCACTGATGAAATCAACCTTAGCAAGGTACAATGCCAAGGTATCTTGCCTTCATACCAGTCAGACAGTCAAGCCTGGCAGCACTGCATTCGAATACATAACCAATTTTACAACCTTAATTTGGTGGATACAAGTATGAAATATCCGTAAATTCGCAGGCTAAAAATTTAATACCTAACAAAACTGAATAAGCTGCGATAACTAACCCTAACCATAACTCTAACACTAACCCTAACCCCAACCCTAGTCTTAGACCCTAATCTGTCATAAGATAAACGCTAACCCTAAACACTAGTGCCACCTTTCTAATACATGCCTAATGCTGGTGGCTGCTGCTGTTGGCCCTCTAGGCTGCATACTAGATGGCCGACAGCAGCAGCCACCAGCATTAGGCAGCCTAGAGGGCTGACTGTCGGCTCTCTACAGGGCGCGGCAAAAAAGTGGACCCCTAAAGTTTTTCGCCATTTTCTCAGCAACCGTTTGAGATTTTAATATGAAATTTTACAGCTTTATTTAAAGAAACTTTCTTCATCCACTTGCCAAGTAAAATGTGATTCTGTTGAAAAACAACGAAGTTATAAACTTTTAACATGACCACCTACCGATTTTTCAGCATTAAAAAATGTTCAAGCTAAAAATGTTATTTTATTTTCAAAAACTGGTTACACGTTACTGTCGGTGACGTCACAGTGACGTTTTGATAAACAGCCATTTTTATTGTTTATAAATTGTCACTAAGTTATTGTTCCTTTAAAGCAATTGCCAGCTGCTCACCGGATTCATCTTTCAACAGGACGGCATGTCCGCACACGTAGTGCGCAACGCCGTGCAGTGCACAGAACTGGCTGCGGGCCAGCTGTCCATATTTCATCACAAAAGACCAATGGCCTTCAAATTCATCAAATATATAAACCCAATGGACTGTCGCGTGTGAGGTGCAATGTTGGAAAGCTTAAATCAAAGCCAGAAACAAGCGCCAAACTCAAGGAAGCGCTTCAGGTTATCTGGGCAACCTGCCACAGGGACTGATCGACAAGGCTGTAAAAGATTTTTTAAATAAGGCGATTGGAGGCTGGTGTTGTAGCTTGGAGCTGGTGGTGAACACTTTAAACATTCACAGTGACAGTGGAATTCTGGATTCTAATCATTATTTAGGCTAACTGTTTTGTTTCAACGATGTTATTAAATTGGTGTTGTAGTCGGAACATTTTTGAGTGCTGAAAAATTGGTAGGCGGTCATGTTAAAAAGTCTGTAACTTCGTCGTTTTTCAATAGAATCACATTTTACTTGACAGTTAGACGTAGAAGGTTTTAGTAAATAAACCTGTAAAATTTCATATAAAAAATTCCAAACTGTTGCTGAGATAACAGCGAAAAATTTTAAGGGTCCACTTTTTTTGCCGCACCCTGTAGACACTTCGTATTATTATACAGTATTTACATAGCTATTCATTTAGATGAGCTTACGCACTATGTTTATTGATGCAGGCAGGGAAATATGAACTAAAACAGTATGCTAAATGTTCGGTGCAAGAATTTTCTTACTAGGTGCAGATGTAGTCTGCCTGTTATCTACCATGTTGTAGTTTTGGGGGATGGATATATCAAAATGATAGTTATGTTAACAAGGCTTATGCATGTGAATCTGTGCCATGTTATATGCCTAACCTGTAACCATATAATTTGGTTAATGGCTATTCCTGCTGGCCAAAAAGTCATGTTGCCATTTCTGTTACGTACTTGTTTTCTTAACTCTTACATTGCACACCCTTCTTAGATCATTGTCTCATATACTTCTTGTGAGTTACATTCAGTAATTTTGGCTTACTGACTGCCAGCTAAAAAAAATGTTGATACTGGTAGTGGCACCTAGCGAATGTTTGACAATTATCTCTCATTTCAAGCTAAAACCGAGTGAGTTTATTTGATGTGATCGTTTCAGCAGGCACTGGTGGACAGGCTCCATACCCTATGCAGCAGCCCAGTGCACCATATCCTGTCTACGCTGGAGCCGGTAATACACAGACCGCTTTCAAGCCACAAGCTTCGTACCCAGCCACAGGTTATCCGGCAACCCAAGGGGCTCATCCAACAGCACCGCAGCCGGCCTACTACCAGAGTGGCCCGTACCAGCCAACGACAGCCCCCGCCGTCAGTCACCAGCCGTATGAGGCTCAGAATGTCTACCATGATGATGAGGCCGGCATTGTTGGTAGCTCATCGGACTGGGCTGGAAGCTCGTTCTCAGACAAGAAGATTCGTCACACCTTCATCAGAAAGGTTTACAGATCATACATGGCTAACCAGTAACCGTATACTTTGGCTGTCCCTACTGGCTAGAGAGTCATTATGTCACTTTTGTCACATAACAGTTTTCTTAACTTTGGCATTGAATACGTTTCATAATTCACTATGTTATGTACTGCTTGTGTGACTTTTAAATGTGTATTGCTGTTGCTGTTGTTGTTGTTGTTGTGGTGCCTGTTTTCATCATCTTCAATTCTTTATTGTCACTGTGCAGTTTAGTTAAGGACCATGGTGTAATAAGGTCAGATTCTCAAGATACAGCAAAGATGAAGACATAGAGCTCGAGACCAAGACTAAGAATTGCAAATGTTTTTTTACCAGTAGCAGTTTAGCCAGTAAGTTTGAATGCAGCACGTTCTGTAAATGTGCGTTGATTTGCTATGATGAATTTTCAAGATCAAAACTAACCAAATGCAAGAGAGCAAGACCAAGACACTGGACTGGAATCAGGATGACTAGGCTAAATTACAATGCCAGGGTCAGGCAGACCAGCCAGGGCCAAGGAGACCAGGCAGGGTTGGGACTTGAGAGGCAGCTTGTCAGGATTTTGCGTAGTAAAGCATTTGGGGTTGACTGTTTGGAGTGAGCTTGTATGCACATTGCACGTTGCATTGCACATGATGTCATCTGAGCTGGAATAAAAGCTGTGGCTCAAAGTTGGTTAATGGTCACATTGTTAGCAAGCATTGCAATGTCCACTGCTCACTGTGTTCATCAGAATTTGCATAATGGCCAAAAGCATGGCGTAGTTGGTAACGCGTCTCGGATGAGATGAAGTTACTCTTCGCCGTTCCCGGTTAGTACTTAGATGGGTGACTGTCTACAGTACGGAGCCAGCCAACTAGGTCGACTTAGCCTGCTACCCTCTGAGGATGGTAAAATGAGTACTGGCGGTGGTCAAGGCCATCGCTAGGGAAGAAACGGCGAGTTCTGCGCAACAGTAGGCCCTGTGGCCAGGACTGCAAGCATACTGATCCAGTCGGTTAACCCGGCCGACTTGGGCTGTATGCTAGCTTAATTGGGCTTTGCCCTCGCCGGCTCAAAGTGCCATCAAGGGGATGAGCTCCCTCGCAATGGACCTAGCTGTCTATGCGGAATCTTCTTCTTCTTCTTCAAAAGTTGACTTAGTGTCGATTTTATCGACTCTTTTCACTTTATATTCCTCGGTCGACTTGACTGTAGTTGATTGTGTCAATAGACTCAGCTCGGCTGAAAATTGATCAACTTAGTTGATTGCAAGGTCTAATAGTTGTAGGTGTATGCCTGTTGCAGGTGTATCTGATACTGATGTCTCAGCTGACAGTTACCTTTGGAGTGGTCTGCTTCTTCATGTTTCAGTATGTTATTCTCTCTCTGTTACATTTTCCTTTATTGTTAGTGTTTTGTGAGCAATATAGCTTTTTTAGCTTTTTTACTGCATTGACTTTTATATATTATTAGCATGTTATTTAATGACCGTTTTCTGACAATTACTTTTACTCATGTTATTGTATGGTGCCTGTAGCAGTTTGTATCTTATTTTATTAAAACTTGATGAATGAATGATGTAGTGATTTTCGGAAATTGTTGAGTAAGGTCAGAAATGTTTGTTTGCCCAGTGGGATGATTGGGAGAGATGACTGTTGTGTATTTCTGATGAAGAGTTTATTGCTGTGTATGCCAAGCGTAAGACAGGAGGACATCCAGCCGGTAAATTTAAGTAGTTGCAGTATGTAAGGTTTTTGCTTGATTTTTTAAGCATTTGCCTGCTTGTGGGCAACTGTGTGCAGAAAGAAAGATACACTGGTTAAACTGAAAGTGAAAATAGTGTGGCGAAAATTACAGTGATGTGATGTAACATTGTTTGTGTGTAGTGAGCCTGTGCATGGCTGGGTGAAGAGTAACAACTGGTTCTACTGGCTTTCATAGTAAGTTCAGTCATCCACAATGTGAATAATTTCATATTTGGGTCTTGCCTGTAGCCTGTTCATTAGTTAATCTGTCTATTTGTCTCATGTAGGTTTGTGAACTTGAAAACACAAAGGTGTAGAAAAATGAGAAAGGCATGAACATTCCACAGGACAGGAGTAACCAATGTGCCAGTTTTTGCTTTGAAAGGTAGAGGTTTGGGGTTATGGCTTTGTTAGCATTGCACAACTTTAGGTGGACAGGCAGGCAATATGTCTGCGCTTTGCCGACATATTTTTTAGACATTTTTTTGTGTTGACTCTTGGCACACTTTAAAATATGATGCATTTTAGCAGCTGTGTTTCTGTATATTCATTCATGACTGCTTATGCATTATGCATAGGCTCTTATCATCTTCGTATGTCACGGTCATGGTCACTAATAAAATGTTCATACTTGATTCTGGAAGCTTTCTGTCCTTGGTCAGGAACATTCCCTTAGTGCTTTTGTGCTGTTGTTTTACCAACAGGGTCAGTAGTCTGTAAACATTTGTGAAAAGTACTGCAGCTACTGCAAAAACAGTTACTAGTGTTTACTTCTAATGACTATCCATATTTCATACCTGAACAAACTCTGAAAAAATTGGTCATTTAAATACAAACTACGCACATTTGTCTGGGTGTCAGAGTGGAGTGGTCAAGTGGTTAACACATTGGACCTGATCAACGTAGTTGCTGTACATGAGGTACGGTTAGTACATGGATGGGCGACTGTCTGCACAGGTAAACCATCTTGGTATGTAACCAGCCGCACAAATCAACTCAGCCTTCCATCCGCCTTTGGGTAGGTAAATCAGAGTACCAATCTGCCTGGCTGAGGTTAAGTTGAGACACGTTTACCTGTGTTGGGACTGGTAACTGTGTGTCGCTCTGAGGTGGGTTTTTTATGCATCGTGTAACCTGTTGTCTGCATGTGTTCGTGAATGCAGTGCCATCTTTCTGGTGACGTACATTACTCTGGTCTGCTGTGAGGGAGTTCGTCGTCGCTGGCCTGGCAACTTCATTTGTCTTGCTATCTTTGTGAGTAGATGATATACGTCAAGTACGGGTAACAAGATGTAAAGTCCTTCTCGGCCATAAGGCCCATATAGCTTCAGCAGTTACTGAATGATTACTTTGGGGAACCCAGTGTATCTGGAGTAAATTTGATAGTTAAGCGAAAAATTGTAAATAGTGTGAGTGCTCAGCTATCATAATTCACTGTACCATAATCTTTGAAAGTGTGTGTCTAGTTTAACAAAGACCGTAGTAATTTGGGAAAGGCAGAATCGCTTCTCTTTTGTAGGTGCCACTATAGGACTGATAGCAATACCGCCCAGAAATGAAAACAGGAACACTAGAATAGTCATTGTCCAGCAAATTTATAGTTTATAAATTTAAATGAAGTGTGTGGTTTATTTAGACTGGAGTGGATCAGATTATGGTAGCAAAAATAATATGTATGGCAACATGGCAGAAGGAACGAGATGGGGTTTTTACGCGCGAAAGCAGCAACTGCTTTCCGCGCGTCTTAGCCATCGCAATTTTGTCCATCTGTCTGTTCGTCTGTCTGTCTGTCACACGGGTGGATCAGTCAAAATCGGTGCAAGCTAGAATCACCAAATCTTCACCGTCGGCTGCCTGAAAGACTCTAATTTCAGGAACCGTAAAGCTTTTCCATAAATTCGAAGGGGGTCATTTTGAACGAGGGCGCTAAATGAGAGGAGAGTGGGCAAAATTTGCGATTTTTGGCCAATATGTCACTGTATCTCAGTAACAGTGCAAGATAGAGCCTAGGTTACTATTAATTCAATGATTTTGACCTTGAACGCCAAAATAGGGGGTTTTATGGATTTTTTGGTGATTTTGGGCTGCGACACAAGTCTATATCATTCACAAGGTGGCGCCACGGAACTATCGTTATGCGATCCAGATAGAGAATTTGGTATTTGTATGTTAACTTAGCGTCAACACCCCAATTTTTAGCTAAACTACTGAACCGGAACTGCTATAGGCTTTCACGCATCTTGTGAGCATAGCTCAAATTTATTGTATCTGTTTATTGTCATGTTGTAGACACTGGCATTCTCATACATGGCTGGAACTATTACAAGGTGCACAGTGTTTGTATGTTATTGCATTTTGCATTCAGTAAAAGGATACTTCAGAAAAGTGTAAGGTGAAAAGAAAAGTGTTCGTTGTTTATTTTACTTTTTGCAAGATGAGTATTTTATAGTATAGTAAGTAGCATAATCATTTAGATGTTGCCATTGTTAGGAAAATATAGATATATCTTTGCTTTCCATTTTGTTCGGCTTTAATGTGCACATCTAATATCTTTTCTGCTTAATTGTATTTTAACAACTTTGTGGTGATTTTGTAAGCTTATTTTGTTTATTCTGTAAATCATGTCCAAATGGCGCTGGCAGTGACGATCAGTAATATTTGCTATCTGAGCATTCAGTGATGCAAAACAATCTACCACCAAGATCTCTGAGCCAGTTTCATATTGCCAGATTAACATTTTTGTTGTATTCAGGCAATGTTCTTAGTAAAATTCCTGCCTGTTATAAACAGCTATTTTTATCTATCTAGACTAAAGAGAGAGTGGTTGCTGTGTATTTGTGTCTTGTCTATGTTTGACACTGGCTGTCTCTCTGGATTAGTGGTGTAATGGTAGTGTGCCAGACTGGTGATTGTGAGGTTGCTTGTTTGACTCTCACCCAGTGCACTGCCAGGTAACAACTTTGGGCAAGTTGTTCGCGCACATGTGCCTCTGTTCACCAAGCGGTAGAATTTGGTACCGGCCAAAGGGTGATGATGTTCCTTGGCTGGGAAGGTAATCGTAGGTCTAGCATAGCACTGGCCATGCATCATAGACTTAGTTGTTCATCCACCTACAGGCTCAACGGCCATAGAAAGGGATATGAGCACCCCAACGATGCTTCTTGTGTGGTATGGAGCCCTTTATCTTATCGGTCTCTGTGTATGTCTGCATGTGTACTGTACATCTGTGTGTCTGCCGGTTTGTGTGTGTAGCTACTATCAGACTGAGAGTGTGCTGATTGCCCTGGGTATCACTGCAGCTGTCTGCATTTCCATCTCACTGTTCGCCATTCAGACCAAGGTCTATACGCATCCGTATGATAACTGAGCTATGTAGTTACTTTTCTGAACAGACCGGCTTTAGTGTACCGCATATGACTTTGGTGTTGTTGTTGCCTGTGCCAAAGAAAAAATAGATTTTGCATTTAAAACCATAATCGGTCATCAGTTCTTCATGAGAACATTAGCATTTTGGTCTGTTGACACGACTAGGTAAAAACCACTTACTCATTGTGTCTCCTTGCATTTGTTTGAGCTGACTAAAATTGGTTACGCCACTAGACTAAAACTAAAACATGCACTTTCTTGGCAGACGTCACTGCTAGTTGTAATTAGAATCAACGTTTTATTAACTGCTAGTTAATTTTTTACAGTTTACAATTTAGAAAGCTTAATTTTTTTTTTGCCAACTCTAACAATAATCGATCGAGTACTTGTGTGTATGTGGTGGTGTGTAGATTGATTTCACAATGTGCAGTGGACTGATCTTTGCCGCTGCTATGGCTCTCTTCTTCTTTGGATTTGCATGCATGATCTTCTACCTGGTTGCTGGTCCGAACAGGGTACGGCGTGTTTCACTGAAACTTTACCTGGTCTCTCTGTGAGTTTAGAATTGCATTCAGAATTGATTACATTGTCAGTGATAATAACAGCTATGACAGCCACTTGCAGTTTTTGCTTTAGTCTAGTTTTTTGAGGTGCTTTAAAAGTTTGAGTGGTTTGGTGGTGTAATAGTTTTGGTTAGGGTGTCAGACTTTTTATCAAGCAGACTTGGGTTCAACTCATGGTCAGCTGGCTGTCAAGTAACTACTCTAGGCAAGTGATTCACACCTCATGCCTCTGTCACAAAGCAGTACAATTTGGTATCAGCCACGGATCTAACCAGATGGTCAAATCGGCCATAGAATCTTAGATTAGTGAGCTGCTTTAAAATAGATATTGTGTGTTTTAACAATGTATAATACAGTGTACATCGTGAGTTGCTGTCATCATTGCCAGTGTGTTCGTACGTTTTAAAAATGTTACATAATGTGGAATTTATGACACTCCCGATATCAGCTGGCCCCCATGTTTTTTCGTCTTTTCTGTGACTGTTTCATTGTATATGTATAATACACTATACAATTGTTGATATGCATGTGTGTGTGCTGTGCAGATTGTGCAGTGTGTCTACGGAGGAGTCGCTGCTCTCATCTTCTCACTGGTATGACTTACTGTCTCGGTCACTCCCTGCTGAAATGTTCGTTCCAGAAACATTCATTCTCTCAATCGTAAATGTGCAAACGGAATTATTTGGGTTAGGTTTATAATTATGGTAGCTCTGCATGATGTTCTTTTTTGCACCGAGTAAATCTGGTCTCAGTTCTTTTGACAGGGCTCTTGCCACGCTGTGACCGACTAAGTGATTTTCAGAATCAGTGTTGCCGGAGTCTGAGTGTTGAATAGACTTCATCATTACTGTTACTCACTGATATTTTTTTCGTAAACAGATTGTTAACAGGTGTTAAATTGTCGAACATAAACTGAACCAGCATATATATGCTTATGTAAGTGTCTGTTTGATTTAATCCAGTACTCCTTGTATATCCTTTGTATGGTCCTTGAAAGTCCTTGAATTTGATTTTGACAAATGGGCAAGAACCATTTTGTGATACAATCACACAACGCATATTTTAAAAGTAGTTAATGATTTAAACCCTTTGTTCATTATTTATTTCTTCTGTAATCAAATTGTTATAGAATCTGCTTATCTGCTCAGAAAATCACATGTCTAACTAGGTATCTGACTTAGTCATCTGACCATATTCAAAATCTTGTCTGGTATACTGTAGCATCTTAGTATCTTCCAAAGAGTGTTGCTATGTACTGTTAGCTTTGAGGGCTTTTCAGAAATACTGAAGTTGAGATGCAGTGACTTATCACATGCCTCTACTTACTTTATTAGCTGGTGTAATACAAAGACTTGTACACAATGTGAGTGATTTTTTTTTCGAAACCTACTTGTTCTTGCTACCGGAGTTCGTTAACTGCTTCTTGCACAGTATGGCAAAATCTTGGTGGTGTAGTTTTTAACTGACCATTTCTATGCTTTGCTTGTGTGTTACAGTTCAGGTTGGTATTGGCCAAAGATCTAAACAGACAGTTGATCTAGCTCTTAAGCCTAGATCTGCAGAATGAATTATTTTGGTCAGGTTTATTAGGGTAGACAAGTTGATAAGAAAACTTGAAAAAGCAGCATTAGTAGTCAGTTAGTCATGGTGTTCCATGGTCTCAAAAATGTCTTTAGCCAACAACTGACCTGTCGAAAGTCAGTGCTGGCTTGTCTCAAATGAACCTGAAGGCTGTTCTGCAGTTTTGTACCTGTAGACTCCCATGAGTACCGTAATTAGAGCACCAATTTATACAGCACACTTTTACGTTAAAAGAATGCTCCCTATTGAATGTGTTGTTGCAGTTCTTGATCTTTGACACTCAGATGATCGTCGGCGGTCAGAAGCGCCGCTATCAGCTGAGCCCGGAGGAGCACATCTTTGGAGCGCTACAGCTATACCTGGACATCGTCTACATCTTCCTCATTGTCCTCAGTCTTGTCGGCGGTGGCAGGCGCAGCTAGTCTGGGTGTACAGCGTTCAGCTTGTCTCGGATCTGTGCATGGGAGGCTGGAATTGCTTAGGCCAGGCCATTGAGGTTTCAAGAACCTTACATAATTTTGTTGTATTGGCCATCTTTCTGCTGAAAACTATCAAAGTTAGTGAAAATTTGACAAAGTTATGACAAAAACAATTTTGACTGTTGTTTTGACTGTTTGACTGTTTTTTTCTGAGACACGGTGTCTATCGTACAATACAGTCAACAATAAACCTACCAAAAATAGATTGCCACCCACTAACAGTGCAAAATATATTATATACAAGTAAAACAGTCAGGTAATATATTTTACTATCAGTTACTATAAGAATGTCAACAATTATACAACATTTACAATTTTACAAAAAAAACTAGACACAAATGAATGAAACAATGTACTTATTAAGATACACCAGATCTGAGTTTAATTGCTGCAAACATGGACGAATCCGATGAGCACGCCATTCACTATAAACAGTCACAGCCCACATACTGTGATCAACAGTATTTTTCAGAAAACGAGACTTGTTCAACTCTGCCAAAGCACTGGCAGAAACAGGTTCATTGAAAGGACGAGATGAACTTTCATTGCTACTACGTGCAGCACCAAGTAAATCCACGTTACTATCAATATCATAATGTTCAACTAATTGCGATGCTGACATAAGTTCTCCATCACTTAAATCTTCAAAATCAGTCAAATTTTCTTCAGCCACTTGCGGCGCAATTATAAGCTCATTGTCACTAACATCATTAAAACTTTCTGATATCATACTGTTAACTTATTTCTCTGAACTGCGCCACGTGCTACGAGTGACCGTGGCAGACATGTAAGTACGTTAATGGATGTGTGGTCATACATTGTGCCACGTGCAGTCTACCAGACAGCTAATGTCTTGTGCGGGACAGCTGGGCCTTGGTAGTCAGGCGAAATGCGTGAGCCGTGGTCCAGCAGGGCTACAGTTGACAGCTGCCTTGGTCCATCTCGGCTATTCAGCCTCGATTGACCTCGGCAGCTGTCAACTGTAGCTGCCGGACCACGGCTGACATGTTTCGCCCAACTGCCTCGATCGATCTATCCCGGACTGACATTAGCTGTCTTGTACATTGACGTGCCACAATATATGGCCACGCATTTATTAACCTATACAAATATGCACTTACTTACTTACTTACTATGTATTCTGTTAAACTGTGCCATTTGAGCATACATGAGAAATTGAAAATTCTGATCTTTAGCTGTAGCAGTAACTTTAGTGCACTACATTTCCTGCATTTTGTCAGTTTGGCTTGGCTTGGATGGTCTCGATTTAGGCCTCGTTCAGTTTAATTTAAGCATTTTGTACACCCTACCGATGCACACTTCTGGCTTGCACCTGCAGTTTTTCCCGTCAATGTTGTGTTTCTTGCATGCACATGCATGGCATGAGTATACTGTTGCTTTGCCATCGTTGTTGTTTTTCATTGTCGTTGTTGATCACGGCAAACGAATGAATCATCCATTTTAGCATGTTGTTTTTGATCTTTCTTTCTCCATTGGATTTTGACAATTTGTTTTTTTTCCTCTTCTCTCTGCAGTTGTTGTACATTTTTATGCGATTTCAGTATAGTTGTGTAATTAGAACTTGATTGTCGGTGTACTCCAGTGTAAACTCATTTTCGGTGACACCATGCAAGTAGGATGCTATGGGAACCGCTTACATTGTCTGAGGTGGCATAGACTTTTACTTTACTGTGCAAATGCCACAGTGGGCATGATAATAATAATAACATTGGTAATAGTGGTGATAATAATCATCATAATAATTATATTATATTTTTATTTTTTTACTCCAATTTGGCCAGATGCTCAATAGATAACACTTGGGAGATTGTAGTTCAGTTTTTGCTTGTTCTGCTGATAAATAGTGAGATATCTGTTTATGCCAGACCGAACAGCATTGAGCAAGTAGCCAACATAATGTTTGGTAGCTCAGCCTCCTACCCTCAGTAGGATAAGTAATGAGAAGTGCTCCAGTATTGCTGATGATTTGGTTATTGCTTTAGTCAAGTGATGTTTAGTCTCGAGTAACAGTTAGTTAGGCATGTGCTTGGTATTTTTGTTATGAAGTTATACTTGCGTATAACTGTATTTTGGGAATACGTAAAGTTTCTTAGACTAGAACTTGTGTTATCCATTGTCATTGTGTAGCAATTGTTTTGCAAATATACAGAAATTATTGAAGTTTTTGCTTATTGTTGTTGTCAAAATTGATAGGGGTGTACAGAATCTGATGAAATTGTTTTCTGTTTTCTTGAAAGTAAAATGCATTCATCTTAGGAAAGGGAAATGGCATGTGTGCTCTTCACATACTGAACCGAGAACCACACATTTTTGCAGAACAGAATCTAAGTCATATTTTGCGAACCACGTACCCCTACAAATTGACAGTAGCATTGTCGGGTTTTGTTGTTTGTAGCATGTTTTGAACTAGATTGATTCCAGTAACTGATTGGTTTTGTGTTTCCAGCTTATTTTTCATTGTGCTTAGATACATTCAGCAGAAGCTCTTTGATTTATTTTTATCCTGCTGAAAATCAATTTCAGATGACAAATATATAAGTACCACACTTTGACAATGATAAATGCCATATGGCCAATTCCATGTATCAAATTTGAGAGCTCAGATACAGCTTTTTTCTGGGCTTCATTTTTTTGACTTTTCCTGTTACTCTTTTGGATCTTGAGAAGTTGTACAGTTGTGCCTTTTTGACGTTTTCTTGCTCAAATACTATAATCCAGAGCCAGAATATCATTAGACACATCAGCTCCGTTTGCCCATTGACATGTTATGTTAGGTTTAGACTTGCTGTTACCATACATAAATCTGCTTGCTTGCTCTGGTATTACTTGCATTAGATTTATTCAGCATTCGACCTTTGTTCAGTTTATTCAGTTTGCTTGGTTTGAGAAGTATATTGATTGATAATTTTGAGAATTATTACAAACTGTAGCAGTACTGCATTGTCATCTTATAGGTAGCAGTTAGTTATTTTTCGAGTGTCCAAGGAAGCATGTGCAGATTATTTGAGGGATATTTTTTGCAGGCAGCATACCGTTTCTGATGATCCCACCTTTAAATACTAGCCACTAAGTATTATCACTACTGAAATCTTTGGTTTTGTGCCTCCGCCGCTGTAGGGTGGTGAGGCACTGTGTTTTTATGAAAAAGACAGAAGAGAAAAAGTGCACGCAGCATGTTGAGTTTTTCAGATGCTTAATGCACCATATAAATTTGCATCATTAATTGCTTACTCTGCCCTTGTTATAATTTTGCCACATTACAACATTAGAAATTGTTACCGTTATTACTAGTATTGTATGCTATTTTCTCGCTTCTGGATTTGCTGTGCAGTGTTTCACACGCAGCCATTTGGCCATTGTTTATTTGTCGAAATGGTCAACATGTACAGTACATACAGTTTGATGTCTCTGTATTAATGTATATTAGACTGCTCTGCACTGCTGTATATACTTGATGTTGTGCTGATGTTGCTACATTAGTGTGGATGAAATGGTAAGGCCAGCAAGTCAGCTTTTGTTCTGAAGCATGGAACAAGATTGTGTACTTGGCCAGCAGTCTTGAGTACATGTACTACTGTTGTGAGTTTGTTATTTGTCGATAAAATGTTGTGGTAACAAGTGAGATTTTTTGTGCCACGCGTGGAAGACTGTACCGTAAAACTTCCAAATTCCAATGCAAGCTCTCGGCTTCTATCAGAAAAAGTCAACCATTACTTTTGGTTTTTAATGGAGACCTGGCTAGTGTTAAAACGTTTTAGCTTGTTATGTAAAAGTTATGTTCTCGATTTCAAATACACTATAAAATGCATTTGTTTTTTATCTTAGCAAGGCAATGTATAACACAACTTACTTCTAAACTATCTGAAGCACTGATTTAGAAGATATATTGGCAGTAACAGCATCATATTTATTAAGTTGGTGCCATGTTGATACCGATCTTGTATTGGAGACCCAGCTTATGTTTGAGATGTGGAAAATGCAGAAACATCAAGAATATAGTTAATATATCAATAAAGGTTGTAATTTGGTGAATAAGTTACTATTTTTACCTAGGTACCCAGCTTGTATTGGGAAGTTTTATCATGCACAGTTTTGTGGTGATGTTATGAATAGGCCTACTGTGAGTTGTGAACAGGAGCTCACAGGTTTGACCCCCGTGGCCATTTTGTTCTCATGTAGCAAGTTCATGTACATGTGACACAGTCAATACTCTCTCAGTTCTTATCCTCAGCTTTTCATATCCATTGACTGCATGAGGCCAAAATCTGGGTGTGTGAGGTGTGATATTTCAAATAATTTTGATTCTTGTCTTCATTTTATGTTCCTTGACGGTTGGCATTTTCTTGAGCATTGTCTCGATACGGAATTGGAAAAGAGAGAATGCTTGCCAGGGAAAGTGGCATCTTAGGCCAAAAAAAGTTGAGTGGTAGGAAATTTCAATTTTCCAACATAATTTCTGACACGGGAGATATGAGTGCTAAAATTGTAATTTTGTTCCTTAATTTCCCTAAATGTGGGACTTGCTGCTTTAGATTTTGTATTTCTGGAAGAGAAGAAAGTTTTCCGACAGGATTTTAAAAAAAATTCGAAGGGGCATTTGACTCTCTTTGCCATGATGCCACGCTTCATGAACTTACACGTGATTGTGATGACATTTCAATCATTCATTTGTTATTGTGTACAGTCTGCACATTTTACTGTCGTTACGCTGTCATTACTCACGTACGTCATTTGATGATGTTCTTGTATAGCATAGTGAATGCTTGCTCTCTCGTCACGGCTTATCTGTATATATTTTGTTATACACTAGATTGATTGTACTGAGTTTTCCATTTTCTCTGGTTGAGTGTTGCGGCCATTCCATGGACTATTGTGGCCATTCAGAACTTAATTCTGTGTAATCTGTCCTTTACAATTGGGTGCAGACTTTCTTGGTAATTATGATCCTATTTGCTATAAGTTAAACATCCTGTTTAAGAGAACGGGGGATTCTTGCTGTGCAGTCTGTTAAAAGGGATGACGGGACACTATTTTGAAATACCGTTCATTTAAACGTAGTAATGTGTAAGTTGAATTTATATTTTTGGGCCCAGTTCTTATTTTGATACTGCCAGAGAATTTTTTTCCAAAAGTTGACACTTGTCGGTTTAGCAGTAGATGCGTTTGTTCGATGTCATCGACAATTATTTACCGGCAAAATTCCACCCCTGGGTGGACTGTTACAGTATTGGCGATGTTTATTTTATAATAAATTAAATGCTGAAAGATACTTTTTCATAGGAGAGGAGAGGAGAGATTTTAATAGGGGCTAGATTAATGCTATGATTCTTTCTCCCTTCAGCGTTTTTTCCATTTTCATGGAGAGACATTTTAGTGTGACATCAGCCCGTGCACATTGTGTCTGTATATATTAGCACACTGCAGTGGATAACAATCAAAGTATGTTATATACACTGTATAATTAATAGCCATCAGTAAGTACAGTGTATTAGTTCATTGCATGCTGCGTTGTATAAACGTAGAGTAGATCGAGACTCGGTGAATGTCGTTCTGAACTGTATTAAAGGAATTTGGAAGATTTTTTCAAAATCAATATCGCACAGTCGTACGATCTGTGTTCACTGCAAATGTTTAGCGTTCATTTTTAGGCCAAAATTTAAATGATTTTTTTATATTTTGATTTTTTTATTGAATAGAGCCGATCAGAATTTAACAGAGATGTTGCCAGTGCCTGAGTTTAATTAATTCATGTTTGATATTTGATTTGGAAAATTTGGTAACATTTATAGCCTATGCAGCATAGGTTGTTGGAATTATCTGAATAACATTTTGTGTTTAATCAAGTTTTTGTCTGAGTTTACAGTGTGTAGCATTAAAAATGCCTCTATGTCAGGCACAGAAAAGTGCTTTTTCGTTGCGTTATTTTTCCCAATTCCTGAACATGATGTGATGTGTTACACTGTGTCACTGACAAAAGGGCAATCCGTCTGTCTGTCCGTCTGTTACACGGGTGGATCAGTCAAAAGCGATGCAAGCTAGAATCACCAAATTTTCGCCGCCGACTGCCCGGAAGTCTCTAGTTTCAGGAACCGTAAAGCTTTTCTTTAAATTCGAAGGGGGTCACTTCGAACAAGAGCGCTAATGAAAGGGGGGTGGGGCAAATTTGCGATTTTTAGCCAATAAGTCGCTGTATCTCAGAAACGGTGCAAGATAGGGCCCAGGTTACTATTAATCACTAATAGGATGTCGTACACTGGCTCTCGATTGCCACCGAATTTAATGACCTTGAACGCCAAAATAGGGGGTTTTGTGGATTTTTTGGCGATTTCGGGCTGTGACACAAGTCTATATCATCCACAAGGTGGCGCCACGCAACTATCATTATGCGATCCAGATAGAGAATTTGGTATTTGTAGGCCTATATAAACTTAGCGTGAACACTTCAATTTTCAGGAACTGCTATAGGCTTTCGCGCGTCTCGTGAGCATTACTCAAATTTCTTGTACATTCCAGCAGACATCTGCAAATTTCCGACGAAAGTAAGTAAGTAGGTGCATGTTTAAAGTGCACAATGTCAGCCAGTGGCCGAATCCGAGACAAAAGAGATTATGGTTCACAGTTTCAATTTTTTCGCTTTATAATTTCGTCTAAAATTAGGTACATGTATTTTCAACGCCGAAATTTGTAGTTTTTGAAGAAAAGTTTCCGACAGGCGAAAATTTAGGGGGAGACGCCAAGGCGCGTACAGAGCGACGTAACTGAACTGAATTGGCATGGTTTAGTTTTTAACGAACTGACCAATAGGCAAGCAGTAATGCATTGCAGTAGGCACCGTCTAACGCTTCGGTTGCCTACGTACGTGACTCCGAGGTCGCTTACGCGTCGTCAACCAATGACCAATAGTCTCGCACTGCTTGCCCGCATTGGTTAGTTCGTCAAAAACTAAACCGTGTCAGTTCAGTTCAGTTACGTCGCTCTGTACACGCCTTTAGTCGTATATGGAATACGCTATTATCCGCATAGATCTACATCCGCTCTCTACACTCCGCCCACCACCCATATCATTAGGGCCATGACTGTTT
>Ga0209367_1000384_pt1 | contig 42092 bp, 24 predicted proteins | sample WorMetLIZISLAND2_FD_187412 | JGI IMG/M metagenome (GOLD analysis project Ga0209367, IMG submission 187412) | Marine gutless worms symbiont microbial communities from Max Planck institute for Marine Microbiology, Germany - Olavius geniculatus... ...
ATCGTGTACACACACACACACACACACACACACACAACGACGGACAGAACGACCAATGTCTTAATCTCCTCCAATGTTCACTACGTTCACCTTGGCGGAGATACATCACATCACATCAGATGTGTTATACAAGCATATGCGTCGCTCGCTCGATGAGCTGCTAAATCATGCATCTGCAATGATGACCGAAGACGGCGCTTCACTGCCGCCAGTCATTGACCGTCTGGACACGTCTGAAACATGTCTGGACATGTCTAGACATGTCGACGGACCGTGTCCGAGTCACGATCATCAGCCACAGACTCACGCTCACCGTGTGTATGGAACTGCAAACCGAATTCATTCCAACAGTCTTCCGCCGCACTGAACTGACTGACTGGCTGACAGATGGATTGGCCATGCTGGTATCAGTGCGGCAGGCAACAGAACGTGGAGATAGGCCATCAGTCGTCCCTGCCGTCCGCAGCTATCACTGCTGTTCCGACGCACTGTTCTGTGACCGGAAGCGATTTATACCGATTTTTTACTTTCTGGTGATGGGCTAAGAGCAGCAAGCACTTTTCCCTTTTCCCTTGCCCTTTTTTTACTTTTTTAAAATTTTTCCCTTCCGGGAAACAGCCCCTGAAATAAGAAGTTTGGAAGCGCACTGGGGTCCGTATAGCAAATCTTCGTCCGCAGATTAACACAGCTAAGGTAGGCCTACATTCAGAAAACGCATTTAGTGCTGCAAGCAGCTTTCATTTTCGGCAGGATAACGTGTGAAAATTTAAGTGGCGCACATAGAGCTAGAGCTAGAGAGTGATGCTGACAGTTTAAGCGGCTTCGTAATTCATGTGCGATTCGATGAAGGCCTTTGGTCGATTATCAATATCTGCTGCTGCAGCAGCCGCGTCTGCGATGCTGCTGCGGTTGTTGACTGTTGGGACACGATTGACTGGCGACGCAGATGTCACTCGCTAGCTGACGCCGGGCTTCCGCAGCTCTCTTGGTATACAGTAGCTTGCTTGATCAGACTTTCGCTGACCAGCTTGGTACTCAGGCTCATCTACCACCATTTACACCATCAAAATGACAGGGCCGGATCATCCATGAGGCTGGTGAGGCTGAAGCCTCAAAGCCCGGGCCCAGATATTTCTAGGAAGAAAATTTGTGTTCTTCTAGACTAAAACTTTTGCCAATTCTGCATGCAACAGTTCAACAGTTCACGCTTCGTTCGCAGACTTTGTGCCTCCACTTTTAAATTTGTTTCGTTTTTTGTTTGCTTTTATTGTTTAAACAAAGAAGGTAACAGTACAAGTAGAACTAAAATAAAGCCAATATTGCACATATATGTACGAGCAGCCCGTAGTCGCTTTCAAGCCTCGGGTTCCGAAGGAACCATGATCCGGCTCTAAAAAATTAACGGACACGGTGTTCATGCACCATTTAACCAACTACTGCAGTACACTACGCCATGGCTGAACTAGGCTTAAAATTAGTTTTTTACGCAAACGTTTTCGGTTTTTCAAAGTTACATAACCTTATCTATTAAACTTGCTCAACAAATAAATAGCTAAAAACGTAAAATTTGACAGTTTCGGACTTTTACTAAAAACAAAAAAAAACGTAGTCTTTCTTCAAGCCAAAGTCCCACCGCGCACTGCACTATACGGTGCTAAGTACCAATCAGTCTCGCCGGCACATCCAAGTTACCACCCACTGCGTCATGTAGTCATCGTCACGAGCAGAATTAAGCGCGCGCTGTCCACAGCTAGACGCCGGACACCGGCATAGTCGTCGTCCGCGCAATAAAACCGCTGTCGACAAACTGTATACGACAGCCGAAGAGCCGCCGCCGCTCGCTCTCCGGACGGAAAATGACGTAGATCAGCGCCGCGGATTAGCCGTATAAATAAAGACGTGAGCAGCCGACGGGCGATCGTTATAGGCCTACTACTGCAGAGCTATTCCACAGCAGAGTGGACTGGACAGACTGGCCGTCACGGCCGCAGAGACTGGGGGAGGCGAGGTCGGTCGGTCTGCCACGCCCGCGCTCCGCGTCCCGCGTGTCTGAGAATATGACGTACGATTCCGTCGCGACTTCACAGTTTGCACGCGCCAACTAATCTAGAGCTCTGTACATTAGCGTATACGCATGCGGGATATTGCATCAAGGGTTCAAACGTTTGGCCCCAAAAGTTCATTTTGGTGAATTTTGAGGTTCATTGCCATGTGCTGTGCTACGGTCGCACACAAACCCCCCTGTGTGTATGCTGCTGGTTCCGTAAATTCGATCACGAGTAGACTATGTGCACTAGTCTACAAGTGAGTGGTGCATGTTCTGTAGGCCTACATATATAGGGCCTAGCAGATAGAAAAGTAAGGTTCATTTCACTGTCTCTGATTTCGGATTGAAGAAATTTGGATAAGCCTAGTAATTATTTTGTTCTGCTTTTACGCCGTGAACTTTTTTTGGTCCGCTGTATGACAGTAGTTAGAGATATTGTCTGTGTGTGTGCGTTGTACGCAGTAAGGACGTGAGGTTGCCGATCCAACTGCAGAGAGCTATGGCGGCCGAAGCCGAAGCAACGAGAGAAGCCAAGGCAAAGGTATGGCTACGTACCAGCAATCATATTCTATTTCCACGTCAATTAAAATAATCTAACATGCGACATTGCATATCTAGACAAATAACTAACAATGCTACAATGACATCACACGCTTAAACCCTTTCTTCCGTGTGACACACACATTGCTTAGATACGTATATCACTCAAATCCCAGTTCATCGTCTTGAAAATTGCAGCAATATGCATTTATCACCTTTTATTCAGTTAAGTGAGAGCCAGTAGTTTCCCAAAAATAGTGTTAAAAATTATGACATTGAGTTTTGAGAGTTTTGTCCGATGATCGCACAGTTTACATTGTAAAATGCAGTTTTACACGGCCGCGGCGTGCGCGTGTGTGGTTCGTAATAGACATCCCACTGCTGGAGTGGGTAAGTAAGTTTACGTAGTACCAGCTTATACCACCCCAGACAGTGCTGTGACGTAGGTTCACATGGCTTAGACCACATCGTCGTCGTTTGCTGTATGACGCACGACTGCTGCTGAAAGTTGTGAAAAGGGTAGGCCTACCGGTGCAAGCGGAGTGCGGTGTACTGTAGGTGATCGCTGCGGAGGGTGAGAACAGAGCGGCGCAGGCGCTGCGCGAGGCGTCCGACATCATTAACGAATCGTCGTCGGCGCTGCAGCTTCGCTACCTACAGACGCTCAACGGCATCTCGGCCGAGAAGAACTCGACCATCATCTTCCCGCTGCCGATCGAGATGCTGACGCACTTCATGCGCAGTGGCGGCGGCAACAACGGCGCCGAGCGCAAGGGCGGCGGCGCATCGGTCAGGAGAACGGTCGTCGCGCCGTCCTGTCCGCCGGTCACTCCCGACGAATAGACCGACCGACCCCGTCACGTGACACGTCGGGCACCTGCTCGTAAACATACATATTGCAGTAAAAAATGAACGACGAGCACTCCATTCCAGTAGTTACTTTTGATACGGTGGTGAATTGGACACTTCGGTCATTGGCAGGGGACGGGGAAAGTGTGTATGCCATTTCAACTGCTGCTGCATGGACAAGCTGTCACAAGCAAGTGGCTCTGGTTAAGTTCTGTAGCTGAGAGGACATAAGCGGCTGAGAGGCCTAGGGAAAAGTTTTAGCGTTTAGGCCTGTGATCGAGTCACATGCATAACTAACTGCTATAAAATCCGGGATGAGATCTAAGTTTGTGGGATTACCATTGACCGCTATACCTGGTTCTCTACCAATATCCGTAGTGTCGCAGTTCGGGCCATGCCCTTACTATGATCGTGTCTGACAGGCTGGCCAGCATTCGGTCTCATGCCAGTCACTAACTGAGGCCGCCGAACAAGGCCGATATAGTTATCATGTGTTGTCACAGTCGTCTTGTCATTGTTTCAAACGTCCTCTCATGAACTAACGACTCTGTACAGACCTGTAATCACGTGTCAGCACGTATACGCGACGTCTTAAGTAACTCACGGCGACAGAATATGGTCGACAGAAAGCCGTGCTATCGCAACGACACAGCGCGACACAGTCGGTTTAAAGCGATAGTCCGAGAATACGTATCAAAAGCATCAATGAGCTACATGTACATTTCTGCCACTGACCGTTGATTTCGGTGCAAATCGTAAGCTGATTCGTGACTTCCAATCCTATATGTGAGCAATGGCAGCGTTAGCCCTATCTTATACACAGTGGCGTATGAGCCCTCCGAAGGGCCCGATAGTGGTCCATAATTTTGGGATTAAGGAACCTTGTAACTGCGTAATTAACTGCGCATTTTTGCAGTAAAATTGAATAATATTAAACGACATTTTGCACGCACTAAATGAGTTTTATGACACTTTATAACTCTTCTACGCCGAAAATTCTTTTGCAGCCGGGACTCTGCCCTCGACTCCGCTGGGGAAGTTTACGCGCTCCTCCATAGAGACCCGAGGCGCGTTTCGCACTTTTTTCTCTGAGAATCTCAGAAATTCTAACTTAGAGGCGCGTTTCGCACTTTCTACTTCTCTGAGATTCTCTGAGAAATTGTGAGCAAGATTTTCCTTTGCTACGTTATGCTAGCTCCGCCCACTTGCTTGTGAGTTGGATAAAATTGGCTAGCGTAAAATTCTATGTTAGAATTCTTGTAGAATTCTTACTTGCGCGTTTCACACTTTTCGTGAGAACTAGTGAGAACTACTGAGCCGTAGAAGTGAGATTCTCAGAGAAAAAAGTGCGAAACGCGCCTCCGGTATTGGTAGCATGCTTTCTGCTGCATGCCGAAGAACCACACGCCTACTCTCGGCCCTCGGCCTGTTTTTGGCCTTTCCTTCGTCCAAACCCGAAACCCCTTTCGAAACTTTTTTCTGCCTACGCCGTTGTTTGTACGACTCGTTGTACAGCATGTTGTACAACAAATCCTCAAAAAAATCAAACTGTCTGGGTTAAAGCCGGGGCTTGTACGCGAACTGGCTGAAATGCTGCACCATCTGTTGGGAACGTGACTTTGTTGTTGCGTTCGGTGTACTGTAGACTGTACTGTACGTACTATGGAGACGGACTGATGGGTGTAGGCGTACTGTTTGATTGGCATCGGCGTTTTGGTGATTGTTACGTACATTACGTTGGTGCCGCATGCCGAAACGTGTGTAGGACTGACTGTATAGCCCCTTGTGTTGTATACACGCTGTGCATCGTAGTATTCCGAGAGGCTATACAATAATCATTCCGCTTAAATTCATATCGACACACAACGTTCAATCGTCGATCTGTATATAGATTGGTTGCCGCCGTATTCAACAAGCCGAATGCATTCGGGCCGATTCGGCATGCAGTGTTCGGATTTTTTTGTATGCAGCGGTCGACATAAGCCGCGACAGTGCCGTGTCTATTAATTATCACGTTTTCTACAGTCGGTGCATTTTATAAGGCGACTGCTGTTACAGCACCCTGTAAATTGTCTTTTATGCTATTGTTATTATTATTACTGTCCGCGGTATGTCGACAGTGTTGTTTTCAATTTGACAAAGTTTTTTTTGTTTGTCTGTTTCTATATCACCACAATATCACATGAACCGCTGCACTAAGGTTAATGAGATTTTGCATAAACATGTATTCGTCAACTGCAAGAATTGTGTTAAATTTTCAAGGTCGTAGGCTAAAGGTCTAGGTCAGAGGACCAAATTTTCCGATAAATTACCATTGCGAGATAGGACCATGCTGCTTCTAATAGCTGCTGCTAGGCATATCTATGCCGATATCAGTAGTAGGTTTATGGCCGACGCTGACATCGTTGCTATAAATATTGCAGCATGCCACGGTGGCTGCCGCGGACAGATTTAGCCTTGCGCAAGGCTTGTTACTATTATTATTTATTTATTCCGGGATGGTGCAAGTGTTCTGACTAATCGAAACGGACAGTCGATCGTTGAAGCATGACTGATTGTTATAGGATAGTCGATGTCGTTCGTAATGTCTGTCAACAGCAAGGTACTGTATAATAATTTTCAGCATTGCCGTCACTGCAAACTGCCTCAGTTTAGGCCTACTTTCCATTTTACCGTTAGTTCGCTACGAATGAAATCTTTATGCCTATAGTTCAGTTGATGAATTTAACTAAAGTTGGCATAACTTTTGTGGACGAAGCTTAATTTAGGTCTACTTGTATAGCACATACATGACTGTACACTGCTGCAACGGTGCTTAATTTCTAGTCAACGGTTAATGCAAAATTAGACACGCAAGGAGTGGAAAACCCATATCTGTTCTTTGCAGTCAAAGACTGGGACGGCGCGTTCTGTAGTGGCGTAAAAACTTCGGAGCTCTGCCGGTCTGCTCTTTCTCTCTCATCGTTGTAAACGTTTGTCTTCAGTCAGTAGCGTCGTGGCAGGGGGGGGGGCAATTGCCCACCCTAAATTTTTCGCTGTTGGAAAATTGTCGGAACATCTTGTTGGAAAATTTTCGTTTAAAATGCAAAATTAGAGGATGAAAATCCCCATTCTGTGGAAATTTAGGGGCAGGCAAAATTGGAATTTTTAGCACCCATTGCACGGCCGCTGTGGGAAATTTGCAGTGTCCGTCGAAAACCTGCGCCGCTTACGTTCTAACCCACGACGCTGTCGCCTACTTTTCAGTGTTTACATCTGCAGCCTGCAGACGTTTGTCGAACGTTTAAACGACGGCTTTTCTAACAACTGAAAGGAACGAATCACCGAGTCCGAGTCACAGTTAAATTATTCAGCGTTTCGACGACTGCAACGTGTAGGCCACGGACCTGCACATTATGCATGCTCTTATAGCGACCTGGTGCCTCCAGAGTTAGACATGCGTATAATCTTAGGTCCGTCTAGTGGACTGGGTCAAGTTGGCTGAGCCTACACTAACATGTTACCATGCTAACGAATCTGGCTGAGTTAGAGCTATATACGCCTAGTGCCAGTTTGATCGAGATGCAGTATTTTCACACTTTCGTAAAAAGGTCATGTCGTAGTTATAGGCCTAAATCTGCATGAAGACCTAACAACCAATGGCTCGAGAGACTTTCTGGTTTTTAAAGTCGGATCGGGTTGTAATTTTATACTTTTCTGCTGGTCGGATGGAGTGGGTTCGGTCGAGTAAAATTGACCAATGACAAACGCTGTGTGAGTTTAGCGCTGACATGGATAGAAGATTGTTGGAAATAGGCCTATAGGGCCTAGCATAGGCTACTTGGAAGGGTACGGCGACACTTCATCGCGCCACACTTAATAGCAGCAAACTCAAACACAAAATTACTTAATATAGTGTAGGGTTACTGTTTATGTACTGTTTATATAGTGCATAGTTGCCTGCAGGTTAGTTAAAATCTAAAAAAAACACAAAACACGAATACAACCTGTTATTTCAATAAACTTAAACGGTTTACGCAATGTTCGTGTAGTTCAGAGTTTTCAAGAGTTACAGCACCATAGTTATTTTTCATTTTTCGCGATTAAGTGTATGCTATTCGAAATATGCCTAATGATAAATCACAGTTTGTTTAGGCTACCCTCAGTAGGCTACATAGTACCGAATACAACATCAATGATACGACATCCATGACTGCTTAGATAACGTTAAATTGTAAAATGAACAGGGGCTTTATATAGTGCTACAATGATAATTAGTCTAGGGTCCGCTGCTAGTCGACCAAGTATAAGGTTAATTACGTTTAATTATAATGCTGGACGCGTGGACGACTGCTCGCCCGATGAAGTGTCGCGCGATGAAATTGCACGCGATTAATTGTTGCTGCGTTAAACTGTCGCCGCGATGAACTGTCGTCCGATGAACTATCGCCGATAACCTGTCGCGCGATTAAGTGTCATGGAACCCTTGGAAGATTGTCATGGTAACATCATAGGCGTTAAAGGGCGTGATCCGCAAAAAATTGATTGTGTGGATTAGAATGTACTGAAAGTTGAAACGCGAGATAACCTCACGCTAAATCCCTATAGCCATGTATATCTCCCGCCTATGCTCACTATAATATTTTCAGCTCGATAACGAACTTTGTCTTCGTGGAATATCAGTATACATGTAGGCCTAGGCCATTGTTGACTGTTTTTAAGGCATTGGCCCGGCGTGCAGTAAGCCCATATGATTTGTATTAGACTATGACTGTCGCAGTGTTGCCTGTTTAGTCGATGAATCTGTTGTACATTGTATCTTCAGGCTTTCTTGATTATTTCGCACACGCAAGAGCCTAACACACAAAATCTATAAGCACGTGCGCAGCGGCATTGCCTGGGTGAAAAACTGCGAAAAGAAGGGCTGTGTGGTTTCGTTTCGGATAGACCAGCAGGGAGTCACTTGCCCCAGCTTTTATGACTAATCTTTAAATTTCTTTTGCTCAACTAACCAGCTCATTGAAGGTTTTTAAAACAGTATAGATTATAGGCTAAATTTGCGTTTTACTAAACACTTTCTTACTCGAGACAAATATTTGGCGCCTTTCGGAGCTTCACCAGTGGCCCACAATGGGTGTCTTTTGTTCCCTGGGTTTCCTGGACGTCTCATTAGCAAATTCCTGGAAGAATGTGTGGAACAGGCGAGTTTAAACGTTAAACATTAAACGTAAGAGCCATATTGAGTGAAAGTGGTGGATGACGAAAACGAAAACTCGACATGCGGAAAATGACATGAGAATTATTGAAACGAACCGGGGATGTCGCTCTCGAAGCAAATCATGAAATTACTTGCTAAAGACAAATTTAAGCATATCAAGACAAACAACGTCATGTAGGATTTTAAGTTTGAGGTTTCGCGATTATAGCATGCGATTTTGTTGCAGATTTATCGCACATCAGACACCGCCTTAACAACCACTAAGACTGCACTAAGACGAGTTAATTTGGGCTACAGCACTCCCTCAAAATCCCGAAACACCTAACTGCTGGCTTAGGAAATCGCAGTTCATCTGCATTTCATGCCCAGTAGCTCGATACGCCACACCGAGTTGTTTAAGCTACTGGTCAATGGTCATTGCACGCGACGCCCTACCACATTCCCGCGGACAATTTATATGGAGTGACGCTGCAGACGGACGGACACAACTGACATGATCGTATCACAGAACACGCAGGCCTATCCTACGTGAGCAGTGAGCAGAGATAACAGGCGTCAGGACAGAAATCGAAGACTGAGTGACAATAACGCAAGTCAGCCAGTCGCTAAATGATGCTAGATAGGATATGTCTTTCAGACCGGCTGATCCGTCGTGTCGTCCCATTTGTGCACTGCTCAGGTCAGGTCCGTGAATGGTCTGTCGCTGGCCACCTACAGTGTACCTACCTAGTCTAATGTAAACCCCGGCCAGGCGTAATCCGTATTGATGCTCCAGGCATATATCTTAGTTTGCCTTCAGCAGCCGGTCGGCCTCGGCCCATATACGTACTGGCTACTGGCTGTTATTATTCACGGCACAAAAAGCACAAGCATAGGCCTACTGTGAAAAATACGACTAAAACAACATTGCACGCGATTCGCGCAATTTTACTCCTCGCGCGCTACGTTCCTAACGTAGCGAAGAGGAGTATATAAGATCAGTGTAATACTGAGGACCGACCGACGACCGACCTCTGTTCCTGGAAGAGCCTTCCTGGAAGAACTTCAAACGGCCATATCTCCATAACGGTGTTAGATAGACGCATGGTCACTATGGACCACCCAGAGAAAGTCGAACCCCGGGAGTCGAATGGTCACGTGACCGATGACGTCATTTGCGGTGTGAAAAAGGGAACTAAAAGCAGTTAAAAGAGTACAGGAGAAAATAATGCGAGCGAGGAGTTCATTAGATTGGTCACAATCTAAAATATTTCTTGTTTAGTTTTATGATCGCAAATGTACAGGCGCAGCGGGTCAGGAGAGCCAGGGTTCCGAATCCTTCTACCAGGGCCAGATCGAGTGACCCATGCGATTTTCACAAATCCGTCGAAAAAAATAAGTTGGGCCCTATTTAGCGAAAAATGACATCTTATTATATAGGCGCCGCCTTAAGCCAGCTGCAGCACGCGCCGTGAACCGTGGTCAGAAGTCAGAACGGACCGACTAAATTGAAAGTTAGGAAAAGAAATAACAAAAATAGCAAGATAATACGCCACACGAAGGCCTGAATTATGATCAATCATAAGATGTGACACAAAGTATAGTCGACGCGCATCCCGTTATTTTTACCCGCAAGGGACAGGAACTCGGTATTTTTCCCAGTGCAAAATGACTGTAGCTCTTGTTGTTTAAATCACAGGCAAATGCAAACACTATAGTAAAAAAACTACGAAACTTCGAGTGAGTGAGTAGGGTTTAACGTCCCACCCGACAAAGTATAGGTCATTTCGGGGACGGCCTTTTCAGGCAGAATGCACACAAACACAATGATGGAACCGTAAGTTCAAACTTTATAATAAACAGAAAGTTTAACCTTTACAGAAACACAAAACACAAAAATACAAAAATGAGGTTAACCTAAAATTGTAAGAACTCCATTATACTCGTGCATATGTAATTAACATAACGGTAGTTCTAATAATCTTCCCTGTTATCATCCAAACTTCGAGTTACCACAAACAATGATCAAAATACAGAGAAGAAAAAATTATTAAAAACTGTTTCCCACCACGAGTAATAAAACGTTTAATCCCAAAAATTTTTTAATAATGATTATGGTAACCTATCGACAATCATACAGCTATATCATGCGGCAAAGATACTGAAGCCAACAGTAAACACGATAAACTACTACAGACGTTTAAATTACTTGCAATTATGTTACACAACAGCAATATACAAATGTTACAACAGCACTGTACAAGAATACGTTGATTGTTAAAATGACATTAATTACAATATAAAGATGCAATAATATGTTGCAAATAAATGATCTTCTGCTTCTATATACAATAACGCATAAGAACATCATGCCATTTTAAGGGGGGGAGGAGACATTGGCAAAACAGTGAAACACTGGGTTAAACACAGAGCCATATTGAAGTCGTCTGTGCTTACTTTTTTCATCCAAAAACTGTATTAAAGTAAGTGAATCGAGAGTATCTGAGAATGCATGTATATGTATGGCTACTTGGCTAGTCATCGCACAGATAACGACTATTTAAAAACAGAAAAACATTTCCTGCAGATATTCACTATTCCGCTGAGTATAAGGCTTACTTCTATTCAATGACTTATGCAGAACATTGCACTAGGGAGGTTAAAAACTCCACATCTATTCCTCCTGTAGCCAAACGCATTTGGAGGCAAAAAATGGCAAATTTCACCATATAAAGCAACAAGAAATTTGAGCTAATGCTCACGAGACGCGCGAAAACCTATAGCAGTTCTGGTTCAGTAGTTTAGCTGAAAACTGGGGTGTTCACGCTAAGTTAATATACAAAAACCAAATTCTCTATGTGGATCGCATAACGATAGTTCTGTGGCGCCACCTTCTGAATGATAGACTTGTGTCATAGCCCAAAATCGCCAAAAAACCATAAAACCCCATATTTTGGCGTTCAAGGTCATTCAAGGTCATTGAATTCGGCGCCAATCGACAGCTAGTGTACGACTTCCTATTAGTGATTAATAGTAACCTAGGCCCTATCTCGCACCGTTACTGAGATACTGCGACTTATTGGCCAAAAATCGCAAATTTTGCCCACCCCCTCTCATTTAGCGCCCTCGTTCGGGGTGACCCTCTTCAAATTTATGGAAAAGCTTTACGGTTCCTGAAACTAAAGTCTTCCAGGCAGCCGATGGTGAAGATTTGGCAATCATAGCTTAAACCTCGTTTATCACTGATCCAAACGCGTGACAGACAAACGGAGAGACAGAATTGCAATGGCTAAGACGCGCTGAAAGCAGTAGCTGCTTTCGCACATAAAAGTCTTGATTCACCAGATAAATGAAATCAAAAAGATACAGTACTATTTCATGTGCCTTAGTATTACATTAATGAGCACAATCAGACAGATTCTATCAAACATATTCGTTTTATGTTTAACTGCAGTGTCGGTATTAGCATTTTACTGGCAAACATTTTTAAACATTCGAACCCCAAACCTCCGTGCATGAATAAAAAAAAGAGTATTTTTTGTGAGGAGCATTGTAGCCGGTCACACCATCCATCAGTGAATGGAATCTGACACCAGCAGTGCACCAGTATGCAATATTGATGAAGAATGAAGAGGATAGTGTTATTAGATTTACACTGAAACCTTTCACCAAACACTGACACAGCTACCAGTACATAACTATGGATCATGTACATGTACGCCTGAGCCAAGGAATTTGCCTGTTTCCATGGAATTTCAATGTTTCCACAGAATTTTGCAGGATTTGGTAATGCACAAATTTGCAAAGTTATCTGACAAAAATGTCAATCACTTTAAACTGACCGACTACTTCACCAGATAGCCTTAATTTACTAAATAAACAGTATGTCAAAAAATTAGGAAAATCTGCCACAGTGAGCCGTAGAATAAAACTAATTTTCCCAAAGAATTTGGAAAAATTTGCCTCAAAATACTGTGGCATGGAATATCATAAAAAGATGCTGGCGTAGCCATAATACAGTGTTTTCGCTGCATACTGGGTAGGTAAAAAAATAGTGGGGCCATTTAGCTAGCTGGATGGCGCCACCTTGTTTTTAAAGCAGACTGAAACAAATTATAATTCAACATTAAGAAAAAAAGACATTGATCTGCGCCAAATGTGATGCTAATCTGATCAATACTTCCAAAGTTACAAATCGTAAAACAACGTCAAGGTGGCCCCACTTTTTGAAACACCATGTACATAATGTTGTTCAACTCAGATAACTGATGCATGCTTCAAGCTAGAACTCATGAGTAAATCACGCTTATACGAAAATGCCCTATACACACTGCAGCAAAAGTAAAGCCAGTTCTGCCAGAATGACTGCAATCTAAATGACAAGAAAATGAACAGTTTCTCAATGTCAAATCAGCCTCCAGAAGCCATTTACTGCCAGCATTATCAACACATTTATATTCCAAAAATAAGCACAATAGAATTCAATCAATTCAATCTGAAGGCTGCCAAAGAAGCATAAATAAATACTATATTTAAACTGAATTACAAAAAGAGAGAGAACAGCCAAACAATGCTATTATGGTGTCAGGAAAAATAGAAACTGACTAAATAACAAATGCTCAATAAAAGATGCATTTACTTACGTGTCTGCTTATTGCCAAAAAATATTAGAATCAAGAAACAAAGTTAATACAAAACAAACAAAATGACTGCATACATGTACAACAATACAAGACTACCATCAGTACAACAATTACTATTTCTCATAATAATGTGTAATAGCCGAATAATGGTCGAAAATTGTGTAACACGCACAACACAACAAATGGCAAAATTTGCAGATGCATCTTTTGTATGTGCAATGCCGTATACAGAAAAAACGTGTAAAATTACCCTTAATATAGAAAGATGCTTTGCATCATATAAAATTACAGGGTGTCCAGAAAAGAAAGCCATAATAAAGAAGACTTTGGCAAGCTAATTGTAATGTGATAATAGCGCTACATGTGCTAGCAAAATTATAATAAAATCACTTGCTATACAAAATTAACACAATGGTTCCACAAGCCACAATTTAAGCATTTCTAACATAAAACGTTCTGCGTCTTTTCATATTAGTTGCAGGTATTAAGTGGCTAGAATTGTACACAGAATAATTAACAAAAAAAATAATATGTAATAAATGTAGCAAAAATACTGCAACAATTTTGTGACGTGTGATCACTTGAAGAATTAACTTAATATTTTGGAGTCTAGCTTCATCATTTGACATCAGAGCACTGGCTTACTTTTTTGGATCACCCTGTAGATAACGTATAAAATAATGACTGGAAGCAGCTGCAGCTAGAATGCTTGAACTGCAAACTAGTACGAAACAATGCATTTGATTAACTCATTGCTCAATTTGACGCAACTTATGTATGACTCATATTGATTCAGCAACATGGGACACACACAGTACCCTATACAAACTGTTATACAACAGATGTTAGCCTACAACATGTTACGCACGAAAGCTGGCTACTGATTACTAAATACAATTACCAAAAAAGTTAGAACAACAGTAGACAAATTCCAAAAACTGGGTAGACAAAATACGGTCGCCATTTAGAAGATGTTTTTCATTGGGACAACTAAATGTACAGATCTAACCAAACTACTAACTTTTCCAAAAAAGCAAACAAAGTTAACAAGAACTGGTCGAACACAACTGATCTAACATGGCTAAAAGACGATCAACTGATGCAATGTTGATACTTGACAGCAGCAAATGTCAAATGAGGACAAAAGCAATTTGGCAAAAGTGAAGTAACTGTGATAAGTTCACCCAATTCCTCATTTGCATTCCACAAATGACAGCAAGAGTGATTCTACATGAAAAATGACCATTTGCCTGCAATTTGCTTAAGGTTACACTCCTAAATCTGCCTTTCCTCTGCGAGTCAGGTATCCCAACTAACAATGCAACATTGGACTCCAGAAGTGTACTTGCCAAATGTCATCCACACGAAAGTGACCGACAATAGACGGACCATGCTACAGAAAAATGTGTAGAAAAGATCCAATAGTTCGCGCTGCAAGAGCGACTCTACGTGAAATCAGAGCACACAAAACACACTCTCAATTTACCCCAAAATGAACGATATCAGAATCAATGCAGACGAGAGAAAGAATCCAACAGCAACATCAACTGATAGGTTTACATGCTCAATGTTAGCTGTTGAGAGCCGTAAAGACCAGTGGCTGAACAGTCGTTAGTAGTTAGGGGTGGTCTGCATGGTCATAGTTGGGCAACATGTCAGGATCTGCTGCCATCTTGCCACCATAGATATCAACCTGTCACACAGTGATAGTACAACAATAGATTACATCACTCGTTAAATGTCAGGAGACAATATATCGGGCGCCACAAGTTTGTGTGCTGGCAAAACGATCTGATATTTTTGAACAGCAAATATAATGCAGCTAATTATGACATGAATGAATAGCAATCAGTTGGACTATTTATCACGTTCAGTTCATTTCTTTTTTGTGCACACAAATAACAGGATATAATGCAATCACTAAGGAAAACCTGTGTTCACCAAATAAATAACAGCAAAAGCCAGCTATCAGACTGGCAGCAGCTAGTTGTCGGACATTTACATCTTTGATGATACGTGAGATCTTTGATGATAACTTCAGTGCAAATTTTCTGCAAAGTGTCAGGGAAAATTTTCTGCAAAAAACTGGTCAATATCTAAAAAAAGTTACAACAATTATTCGGTGTACTGCATTTTTGACATTATCCTTGGCAGATGGTATAACTCTCTGCATATGCCACTTCTACAGACTGTCTGTAGGAATCACAATCTAAATGACGAATCCCATCGAAAAAATCCCAAATCCCGACCACCATCAAAACCTATCACCCTACCCACCCGAAATTTCACCAATTTCCTTTCACAACCAGAATCATAACCTCTCTGTTCAGCAAAGGCAATGAATACTGGCATGGTGAACAAGAAAGGCACTACACTACCACAGTCCTCGGCACCTGTGGATTTCATTTCTGCCTGTGCGACCATCAAATGGCATCAACAGAGTGTGGCTGATGAGAGGTATCGCAGCGACCCTCAAGCCAGAATCCATAGGGTGCTTGCTGGCAGTGTCAACCAGTTCCAGTGCTGGCAACGTGATTGGACCAGAAACCAGTGCATTACGATGGCCCAGCTACACACTGGTCATTCTCTGCTGTTGGCAGGATATTTGCACCATATCGGAAGCTGGGACTTTGCCACGTGTCCACACCGCAACAACGCTGACGAAACAGCAGACAAGCTGGTGCTACAGTGTCCAGCTCACGACCAGGTTCGGCGGGACATCTGGCCAGGAGGAAAGTTGAACACGGATCCTCGATACTTCTGGGACTTCTTAAAGCGAATCGGGGCAGTGACCCACCTACTGACCGGGAATGAGAGAGAGTAACTAACCTCAGCACTAGCTGAAATAGCTTCACTGGCATCTGAGCGTGGCTGGGTCGGTGGCACAAAGTTCCCGATGTAACCGTCATACAGTGAAGGTGCGCCGTTGCCTCTCACTGTCAGGTTATGATACGTTGAACCACCTGCTGCAAACATACACACATGCATGGTTCAAAGAAATGCCACACAGTAGGTTTTTTGCTTTTAATGAGTTTATGGTTTTATTGGGTTTTCTGGACAGCCAGTACCAGATGCTGTCAAATAAATATGCTTGACACTAGCACGGTTGGTTGATTCAATATTCTAATTTAGAGCTACCACAAAAATATATACTCAGCACTCATGGGCTTAAAGCTTTTTTCACGATACAATATTTCATTATTAGCAGCACAAGAAACTAAAAAACTAAAACTAAGAAAGAAACTAAAATTGCTTTAAGTTAATTCCACTGAGTCTACTGATCAGCATGCATATGGTCCATCAGACCTTCATATTGATGAATGCCACCAAAATCTGATCGAGTGGCTCACACGCCACGCCCACTCCCAAAACTTCTATCAAAATCCGGTCACAGCCTAAATCTAGTCCAAAGTAAAAGCAATCAGAGATCTCAAACATCCAAGCATGGTGCTGCCACCTGATGAACACTGGATTTATACAGTTGCTATCTTCATCTCACTTCTTGACTTTTCAAACATTCCTAAACTTCATCTGGTAGACACACTGCTGCAAGACAGTCAAATCTTGTAATAGACCAGCTGTTGGGGCCCACAGATTAAAATAGATGGAATTTATTGATGTTTTTTCAATTCATCTCCTAATGCTAAAAATTTCCAAATAATGAATACAGAATCGACAAAAAATCCGCACTGCTACAAAAAAACTGATCACTTCCTCCTTGCATCAGAGAGAAAACTGAGGTAGATTGGCCACGTCACGAAAATGAAGAGACTCCAGAAAACTACTTGTGTCTCAAAAAAACATCTCCAACATTTTTGACTGTAACTTGAAAACCAATTATCAGATTTTGATAATTTTTGGTAGGAATATTCCTGACACAACTTGCCATCAAAGGACCATTCAGTTTTCCACCTCACCCAGCATTTGTTTCTGCACTATCTGGGGAAAACACAACTAGTGAAATATCACTTTTTTATCCAATGCGATTGCTTAATTAACATAATGCGTAAAAACACACTTTGTTCACATTTTTGACATTTTGGCTGACACTTCATCCAGTTGTCCATTTTTTAACAGCCTGCAGTAAAATTGCTTGAAGTGTTAGCCCACTATGCGAACACAGGTAAGGAGACGCTTTCTCCATTAATCGACAGCAGTATCGATAAAGTTCTGCTCCAGACAAATGCAGGCTGTACCAGTCACTTCTTGACTTTTCAAACATTCCTAAACTTCATCTGGTAGACACACTGCTGCAAGACAGTCAAATCTTGTAATAGACCGGCTGTTGGGGCCCACAGATTAAAATAGATGGAATTTATTGATGTTTTTTCAATTCATTTTAACACGTATTATGCCTGGTCTGCTTTCCCCAGGTAGTGCAAAAGCAGACGTTGGGTGAAATGGAAACTAAAACACTTATTTAATAACCAGTTGTGTCAGAAATATTTCTGCCAAAAAGTATTAAAATCTGCTTATCTTTCTTCAAGTTACGATCGATAAGGTTGGGGATGTCTTTTCAGGTTTTCTGTTTATTTCAACACATATTTCACTTAATCTGCTTTCCCTAGGCAGTGCAGAAGCATACATTGGGTGAGGTGAAAAACTGCACGGTCATTTGATGGCAAGTTGCGTCAGAAATAATCTTACCAAAAATTATCAAAATCTGACAATTGGTTTTCAAGTTACAGTCAAAAATGTCGGGGACGTTTTTTCTGAGACACAGTGTACAGCTCAACAGGCTATGCACAGTTGAAAACTGAGGGGCTACAAGAGAAAGCCGAGATGGCTAGGGAAACTGGACAGACATTATCAGACGACATCTGAAAGACAGATGACACTACTTGAAAAGAAGCTAAAAAACTGATGACAGATAAAGCAGGATGGTATCCACATGTGGCTCAATGCATCCACCATTAGTTAACCCAAGATCTAAAATTAAACAATAAACAATAACGAATGGCTGAGAGCAAGAGACATACTGTTAGGTTCAGTGTTATTGGGTGGTGAGCTGTAGCTGACAGTCTGCGATGAAGCCAGTGCAGCCCTCGATGCTGCAGTCTTTGCCAGGTACAAACTGGCCTCCTCCTGCACCTTCCCGATGTTCTTCTTGTAACGAATACGCTTGTTGCCAAACCAGTTAGTCACCTGCACTCACGTCAGTAAGCAAAGCGTAAAGTAAATGCAAATTACGTTCATTTCCGTAGCCACACACTGCAAAACCACATGTACAGGGCTGATGCATCACGATGCGTACCTGCTAATGCCCCAAACTTCCATTCCCACTCACTGCAACTACCCACGCAGGAACAGCCAGGCTGAGTTGACCCAGGTGACTGGTTAAATAACGAAATGGCTTACCTGCCCACAAACAGCTATATCTTGTTTCTTATGTACGCTTGTGTTCTGTTTTCAATATCATACATACAAGTGTATGACATTACTTGCAAGAGGATCTGTACATTATGGAAAAAAGAAGAAGAAAAAGTGCTACAACAACTGAACTAAAAATTCAGCTTATTGCAATGGAAGACAATACATGTGCAAACTTATGTGTACTACACACTATAAATGTCTCCCATGTGATCCAGTTAGTACAGGGTGGTCCAAAAAATGTTACAACTTGTTTTTATCAGAACTTTGTCAAATCTTCACCAAATTTGATAATTTTTGGCACACAGATGGCCAAGATGATAGAATTATGTGAAGTATACTCACTGTCCACCTCACCTCATTTATGTCAATGCACTACCGTGTAAAATGAAGATGCTCCAAATTGTTGCATAATGCTGAGTTGTTATACCTGTAAAAGTTCTAACAACTTAATTAAGCAACAATAAACTAAAATGTGATTTATTTAGCAGAATTATTATAAGTTTGTGTAACAACTTGCTTCCAAATTATCAGAATTTGTGCCTAAAGTGTACACAATGGCTTAGACGTGACACTGCGGCTGATAGCGGCATTAACCACTGATAAAACTGCACAGCACTCAATCATGGATTAAATGTGTTTTAGCTCATTAGTCAGCTATTTTATTGTCTGCTAATTTTAGCATAAAATATTTCATACCACAGAAGTATTAAATCATGCGGTGGCCTCTGTCAAACTGATAATGAAAAGGTGAGCAATCTAATACCGATAATCACCACGTAATGCAATAATTTGAAGCATCCACATTTTACATGGTAGTGCATTGACATAAATTAGGTGAGATGGAAAATGAGTGCGACTTGAATAATTCTATCATCTTGGCCATCTCTGTGCCAAAAATTAGCAATTCTGATGGAGATTTGGCGAGGCGAGGTTCTGACAAAAACAAGCTGGGACATTTTTTGGACCACCCTGTAAGTAAGTCACCTGTGATACAGTAATGCCACACTGCTGTGCCAATTCCTCCTTCACTTCCTCACTGGGGTATGGGTTGCTCAGATGTGAGTAAAAATACTCGTTAAGAACTTCTGTTGCCGTCTTACTGAAATTGCGTCGCTTGCGCCTATGAAACAACACACATCATTTCAGATTGAGTATATCACTAAATAAAAATCAAAGATTTAGTCCTTTACACCGCTGGCTGGGATAACCTATAAAAATTCATACTGCAATCCCTGAGAAAACTGTATAAAATATTCTGATGTAGCCTAACAATGCTTATCACTAGGGCTTAAGCTTAAGCTTAGGGCTTAAGCTCTATAAAATTCTGCTCAGTGGTCAGTGGACAGACTATCTGAGATCATTCTGTGCACAATTTTCATCATAAAACTGTAAACAAGCAATGATAAAACTGTTCAATATGTTGTAAAATAGTACTAAAAATTCACAAACCTTTTGTGTGCTCTAAATAATAAGTACAAATTATGCAGCTGAGTTAGTACATGGCAAAGACAATTCAAATCTGAATTTAACACATAATATTTCCCTAACGGAATATATCTTATACTATACTGACACAACTACTGTAAACTACAACAAAACCCGCAGACAAGGCAACTACGAGGTGGTACCTGGCATCTAGAAATCTGGAGCGCAGTATCATGACAGCTTCACAGGTGCTTTGTTTCAGCTGGAGCTCAATGGTCGTGAACTTGCGACGAATGATGCCGACCATGCGATCAATCTCCTTCGCCATCACCGGCCTTGTTCTGCTCTGCTCCCGCAGCAAGTTCACTACGTGTGTCGTGAACTCTGAACATGCCTGTCAATCACAGACACATGTTCACTACATGACCGATAAATCGGTATAACCTGGTTTCAATCAACGAAGTTACTCTACATCACGCCTGGTGTTGGTACTTGGATGGGAGGCTGCCCGCAGGATGGTAAACCATCTCGGTATGTAACCAGCCACACAGGTCAACTCAGCCATCTACTGGTATCATCCAAAAGATCTTAAAATAATAAATGGCAATGAATAATGCCTACTACAAAGCTGTCTATTGTGCCTAAAACTGACTGGCTAGGTCCAATAAAATGGTTGTTGACCACCTACCATTATGCTACATTGAATGTATCCATCAAATCAAGCGAGTGAACTCTCTCTATGACTCTAAAATCATAGATGATGTCACTTGTATCATTTCTATTGCTATTAGAATACTACATTCTATCATGGCATATCCATACATTAGGCTAATTTCTTATAATATATACCAGGTATGGATATAATTACAATTTTGTGCTTGTTATATTCTGTTGTATACCAGTATCAAATACATCCAGTCATATAACAGACTATTTTCTGGATTTTCAGCCAAAAAGAACCGAGTCTGTAATTTTGTAGATATTCTAAGTAACTAGTTAGTTGCAAACATTAAAATCAACAAAGTCAACCCATTCAGTATCCACCTGAACACATCCAAAAAAAGGAAAGCTCAAAACCCAACAAAATACAAAGTTGGGCTATTGAAAATGATTTTTTCTCTGACACACACACCTTACCTGTTCATATTTCTCAAACTCGGCCTGGTATATCTGGCGGATCTGTGCCAACTTGGTCCGATAGTCCATGTGCTCAATGGGACTCTCCTGAACATCGCCGAGTGAAGCAGCGCGTGCCACGGCACTCATGACTGCAGAGTCCGTACCTTTCTCCGGCCCCGTCACACCCTCCGCTACAAGCATGTTGTCCAGACGCAGCAACTGAGGGTCGACTTGATCCTCCTCATGAGCAGCACGATAACTCAGTCCTACAAGTACACAGTTGTTCTATGGTTTTTCATTCATTTTATTAATTTTTTATAAATTAGTCTGGTAATCACAAAAAATACCCAATTTTAAAGTCTGTCTCATTTACACTTGGTACTACACATTTCAATTGATTTTTCTCTAGTTGTTCAATTAGTTGGTCATAATAATAATATTCAATTTTAACTTTTGTCTCCGCGTGCCTTTCATGGTTGTCATAAAGTCTTTACAGTTTATAGTTCTCACTGTACTGTTTCATTATTTGTTTATTTTTTTCTGTCCCCGTGTGCCATTCTGCCCATTTGTTGGGCACAATCTGGCATAAAAATGTGTTCATAAGTTAAGTTTTTGGCTTTGTCCGATCATAAGCTCAACAGTCTTTAACGCAAGTATTGCATCCTTTGTGGGATCTTCTTTTAAGTAGATAAGTAAGTAAGACGACTTAGAAAGTGCAAATTTAGCAGTTAGTCACAGAGCGCCACTTTTTGTGCTACCATACTTTGACATAACTAAGTTTTTTATGTAGGATATGGTTTTATGTAATGTGCTGTGGTCTGTCAGCCTGAACAACGAATGAACATGATGACAAGGACGACATACTTTTACTGCAGGTTCAAGTGCAATTCAAATTCAAAATGCCAACTATTAAAATTTGGACTAAATAACCTCAGAAAAGTACAGCAGTACTTAAAAATTAAAAACAAACCTGTAAAACAAAATACCGGTATGAAAATATAGTGAAAAGCAATCAGGTATGGTTAAATGACCACTAAGAAAATTCTGATTCAGCAAAGAAAAATATTTATTACCTGTTTTCTCCTTGATTTCACAAAGTACTTGGAACAGAGCTGGCCGCATGCGGTGACAGCTGAGTGTGTGTTTCCTAAAATATCATCGACAAAATACAACATCTTACAGATGAGCTACAAAAGCAGCACTATTGCAAGGTATAGTTTGCCTTCAACAGTTGCTGATAATGTGGTGAAAATTTTTACTGCAAGTCCACCAGACATTTCAATACACAGAAATTACACAATGTTACCACTTTCACTTTTTGTTCAACCATTTTCTAAATCAAACAAAGTTATGCTCAGATATCATAATGTAAAAATGCTTGAAATTCTTGTAACAAATTGTCCTGTGGTCATACAGAAACAAGGCTATAAGTAAACTATATACAACTGTTCAGTGTTCATCTACAGATTCCGACAACGAATGCTTGAAATAACAAACAGAATGAATCAGACTTATCAAACTGACTGAATGACAACTTAAAACTATAGCTGTCAAACTAATGCATTAATTAACACACTAAATAAGTAATTATTTTGACGACAGGCTAATAGATTTCTACGCTAGCTATGACAGTAGTTATTGTTGATTATACGTTTAAAATGTGTTTTTAGCTTTCTATATTCTACAGGCGGGGCCCCCAAAGGTCGCTGGACTCACGGTAACTTACCCCCTACCCCTACTCTCCCTCTCGACGGGCGTGAGTGCATTAATAACGCATTAATTAATGCATTAAAAAAATTACGCAGTGTGTTGATGTATTTAAAAAATTAACATTTCGACAGCTCTATTTAAAACCAATTGATCTTGCCCAACAACATAACATGAACTCTGACTGCAACCAACCTCATTTGTGCCTCATCGAGGCTCTGGCTTGATATGCTGACAATCTGTTCAAGAATGTCACAGATATCCTCAGTTCTCCCATGGCTGACAGGTGCAAAACTGTCAGTTAGATTGTAGTCGTAAGAGATAGGCGGTGCCAATATGCTGCCCATACTGTGATTGTTAACACCATACATTGCTGAATCCTCCATTTCATCAGCTGCACATATCAATTGCACACATCTATATAAACACAGCAAAACGATATACACAGATAGTGATTCCAATATATACATACATACAAGTGCCTTTCTGTATCATTTAATTTTATTTAAATAACCAGTCAATTTTTCCAGTGGTATAGCAGCTTAGTCAGCTCCCAAAAGTGAATTTTTGCAACGTGTTTGAAAATATTTTTCATGCTGTGTGCCTTTTCTGTGGCCTAGTAGTAAGTCATTCACATTTCAGACTAAAGACATATACAGTTATCACCTTTCTGACGCCCAACCAACAATGTTAAAGCACTAAAAGGAGCATACGAACATATAAATACAATTACTGTTAACTATTTTCAGTAACTGTACAATGTAAAATGAATACAGGGCCCATAGATGTGATGCCCCACTTCTGGGGCCCTGCCGATTATTATCCACATCCAGATCCGTTGGTTTTGCTGAAGGCTAAATTTATTGCAGCAACAAATGTCACCACACTATGTGGCAAAATACACTAATGCGGCGGTAAACAATTTATCTATGAAGCTTAGATTCGTCACTGATTGTAACAGTGTGTAACGACTATTGCCGCTTTAGCATATTCTGTCGGTTAGCGCGCGATATTTGCCGCGGTAAAATTGAGCAGTTTGGACAGCGACATTTACTGCCGCATTAGTGTATTACACCCGCTTCGTGCGGCGACATTTGTCACAATAGCACCGTGCTTTGCTGAAAGCATGGTGTTATTGACCGCGCGCAGGCACGGTCCGATGTCGTGCAGATAATGCTATTGACCGTGCGAGCGTGCACTATCTATCCACTGAAGTCGCGGTCAGGAAAATCATCATTGCTAAACGTTTATAATTGCCATTCACATTTGAAGTAAAGCTGTCGAAGCGTTAATTCGTTAACGCGTAGCGTTAATTTTTAAAATTTTTTGGCTGATATTGTAAGTGGACTACATCAAAAGGGTGTTAATGCGTTAAGTTAGTATCTGAAATCTGAGCCGTGTATAACAAGGCTAATAAGGACCGTGCGTGCGCACGCTAAATATAATGCTGTTGTTGCTGAAACTCCACACCAGCGCATCACTTAAATCCCCAAAATCGATTTTACCGCACCAGCACATATTACCTTTCCCACCTAACAGCTCGGTGCGATAAACCGTAGCAAAGATCCGTTAATTAGCTTTCAAACACATAGCCCATACCTTTACGACATGAATATCTACAAAAAAAACAAAATATAAACAACAACAACGCTTTACCACAAATGCAATAAATAAGTAAAGTAAAGTTGCTTTCAGTAACGTAACGTAGCAGTGGAGTCTGTCTTTATCCCTGGTCTGGACCTTAGCTTGGCAAGTTGCAAGTTGCAACTTGCAACTAAGGGGACTGGGGAGCTCTCAGCAGTAGCAGAGTTATGAAGGGATTGAGAAAATTTTGTGCAAAGTTATGGGCATAGCCAAAAAAGTCCACGATATCGTTTTTAATAGTGAACGTCACTGTCGATTAGTGGCGCATTTAGAATTTGGCAAGGGGGCTTGGCGAGCGCGCGGAGCCTATAACGAGGGTCTGAGATGAAAATCATCGACCTTGAATGATATTAAAGGTCACTGACAACCTGTACGGTCGGCTATCCTAGCGACAGCTGGGCTTCCTGTAATTGTTACTACTCACTGTATGCCTTCATGCACGCAGACTTGCCAACCATAGACGCTCGTAGAGCACTTAAGTTGCCCTCAAGCACAAATTAACAAAAAGCCTAGCTGTCGCTAGTATAGCCAACCGTACTGTTTGTCAGTGACCTTCAAACTTATCCAAGGTCGACGATTTTCAGGTCATTTAAAAGCCAATATGCGACTTCTTATTTTAGTGATCAATAGCAACATAGGCCTTATCTCGCACCGTTTAGCCGCAATCGCGCGTAACGGCCTTCAAGGTCATCCAAGATCAATAATTTTCATCTATAGTCTGACAGGGCGTATGGCATTTCCCATTAGTGATAATTAGTAACCTTGGCCATATCTCTCACCCTTCCCGATAGAGATATGGCCAGTTTTCCGTTGAAAAATGCACATTTTTCCTACCCTCTCCATTTAACCCCCAATTTGAAAATGTTCCCCTTGCACTAGATAGCTAAAAATTTTGCATGCTCGAGTTTATCACACATGGCTAATTATTCGTCTAAAAAGTTATCCCCTACGACCTAGTCACAATACATCCATTACAGACAGATGCACGGACGGAAGGACGACAACCAGTCGGCTAAAAAACAGAAATGAGTACTGGGTAGTGCTTTACTTGAACAAGTTAGCGGCCTATAGGCCTATTTGCTGCACAAAATAGTGCACAAAATAGTTGATAAATTGTAGCCAATAGATCTAACAGTCAGGCCCTAAACAATTTGTCAGATCGATTATTATTGGGTCAAAAAAACGGTATAGCAGAAAGCAATGAAAACTGCAAATTTTTAAAAGAAACGGTATAATACTAAACATCAGTGAATGTAATAAAAACGTTATCAAGTTATTGAAATAATTTAGTGGCTTATTTTTTTTGGAGCATTCAGCACGATCGACTGATATCTTTACTTTACACAACACATATTCTGATGTGTAATAGGCGTAATAGAATCAGATTGAATGATCCATTGATATAGACCTATTATCAGTACCTCCATTCCACCAGTGCTTTGGATTAAGTATCAGCAAGCCTACCACAAAGCAATTTGATGAATTAATCACTGACATTATGCACCAAGGGAATCACTGAATCAGCAGTATATGTTTCAATTTATCTTTTAATTTTTCCCATTTTGTTTCCAATCAGAATGAGTAATTTAAGCATGCATGCAACTTTGCCCTGCTTCTGTTTCTACTGTTGTAGCTAGGCCTATACAGACAGAAGAACAGTTCAGTTATTCAACCTATTGCAGTGTCCTATGGTATTAGACTCAAAAAAAGCAGCTAGGCTAATACTGCGGGTTCAAGTGATAGAGTAGGCATACAATATCGTAACTGAGTGTGGTTCGACGCTCATGTTTGTCATTTGCTAGCAAATATTAATTTTGAACAAATGTGTGCTCAGGAGGTACAGCTCAGCCTCCTACTCTTAGCAGGATGAAAAGTGCACGAGTAGGCCCTTTCGTGGTGAATCTGCAAACGACACATAACATCTATTGCAAACAAGAACACCAGAAGTATTTCAGCAAATAACTGGACAGTTGTAATTTCATTCGTCAGGCTACTATAACTGCAGACTACTTCTTCTCTTTTGCTTTTCCACCCTTCTTTTTCTTCTTCTTGTACGGTCCCAGACAACGACGAACCATGACACCCCTCCACCACGACTGACACTGCAACACATCGAACAAAAACGTGTAAAGAAAAAACAAATGCATGGATATAATCTCTAGCCTTGAGACTGAAAAAAGTGAAAGAGCAAGGGATAAACTGAGATAAACAAAGAAAGCCAAAGAACTGAAGAAATGTACATGTACAATCTTACAATCTGCCACGCATATGAAATCCTCAGTAATGGAAAAATTATGCAGGTATTTAATTCTCTACTTCACAATTAACCACGATCAGGTGCATACGTAAAAATAACAAAAAAAAAATTATAATAGAAAAAACAAACAGTTTTTACCTTAACGGCTGCTGCAATTTCTCTCGCCTCCTGGTCAACCTTTCGTCGAGATTTCTCCTTCTCAATTCTGTCTTCGACGACCACTTGTTCATATTCTGCATACTGGCATTCACAAACACACAGTTCATAGTTATAAATGGAAGTGTTTAGTACTGATATCTTTAAATTATTGTTACCTAGATGTCAGATAAGAAAGCTTACTGTTTAATTACACCAATATCAGTGAAGAGACAGTGATGTAATAATGAATACAAAGACCTGATATCTGGTCACTGAAAAAAACAAATTATTCGCACATGATGGGTTATAATTATTGTAATACAATAAATTACAAAATTCTTGACACATATGGTAAATGCAAATGCAAAGAAAACAAAAAAGTTAAGACCTTTAAAATGATAACAATTTACAAATCTCCCAAAAACAGTAAAGGAGTTCATTAACGCACTCCAGTGGTTTCTGTGGAGCAGTCTTCAGCAATATATTTATGCAGAAAAAATGTATTCTGGTCAGCGCTGTTAGTTACTACACTGTTACCAGAAGTTAAAACAAACTGAAGAAACTTTTTTAATTTTGTGTTTTTTTTCTGTGCGATTTACCAGTCGTGTGAGTTCCTGAAGTCGTTCGAGGTCCTTGGCCTTTGCTGACTTGAGCATGTCAAGTTCTTTTTGTTTCTGCTCCACGTCACTCTCATGCTTATCAATCCAGAGCTGAAGCAGCTCCTGACGCTTCTGCAGTACACACAAAACCCTATGCCCTTATCAACACAGTAGACTGTGACACGCTAGGCTCCTAAGGCACATACAAACTGACATAACTGAACTGACTTGAACTGAACCGAATTGATTGACGAAGTGACCAATGGGAAAGCATTAATTCATTACAGTAGGTACCGTCTAATGGTGTCGGTGACTACGTGACTACGCGCATGTATGCGTCAACCAATGACCAATGGGCTCGCCCAACCGTCAGTTTGACAAAAACTAAACAGCATCAGTTCAGTTCAGTTCAGTTACGTCGCTTTGTACGCACATGTAAGGGCGAATTTGCAAAGTCAAAATTTGCACCAAACATCAAACCGCCGTGAAACTTGCTGCAATCGATTCTAAGCGTAATAAACAAGCAAGTATTTGGGTTGACTTCAAGTCATTTTGCAATTTGTATACTAATGCTTGTGTATTTTCTTGCTTTTTTCATAAGTAAGCTACATGATTACTTTTGATTAGTTTTCTTCATGTTTTGTATTTTAGAAAGTCCGCTCGTCTGCTCTAAAAGCGCTGTCCATTGGCCATCTGTCCATGTAGGGGCCTATACTTTGTGCAGTGTATTTAGTTGAAACTGTCTGAGTTCTCAGAAAAAAATTATGACGAATGAAGAAGAAGCCTAAAAATGCATCTTTTCAGGCAGTCTCAGTGATTGAACACTTCCACCTAGTGTCACTGTGCCATTTTGTGCATCAGCAAATGTTCCGACTTGCTTAATTACTTCAATTCCTACCGTAAAACATTTTTTTTCAGATAAAAACTACAAAAATTTTCTGGTTTACGTCATAATATTCAATATTTGTGTATTAAGTAGACTATTCAAAACTTCAAAACACAACAACGTCTGACCTCTATATGTATACGGAGAAATGATTCAATTTCTGCATGAACGCGATTCTCTTCATCGATTTTTGACTTTAATTCCTGCACAGCAAATGGATTAATGTCACACAAATAAACCAGGTATTAACGAGAAAGCACAAAACAGATATGCACGTTATTCGTTCACTCAAACGAAGCACAGCCTACAGCTACAACCTGATGCAAAAAGATAAGGATCATGATTTATGAAACCATTTTCTATCATCAAATCGTGTGCAATCTTGCCAAAATGTTTTGCACCGTTTGTAACATTTCTTTTGACGACGTCGACTTCCCTGTCGTCTTGTCCATCCATTTGTCTTTGCAGTCGTCCGCAATTTTTATTGGGCAAAAGGTTCAGCAACTGGCAGCAAGTGGTGAAACGAGTTGGGTGTGAAAATGTCAAGGGGGCGAAACGTCCGTATAGGCCTAATTCATTAAGAACACACTGACGTGGCACATTATTGCTAACTGTTAAATCACTCCTGCCATGTTTCCCACATACTTACTTAATTGCTTACTTCTGTACCTAAAAGGATAGCTGCCAGTCAGTTTTAGTCCATACCAAGATCAGGGGCATGACTGAAAAATTGAAATGTGGAAAGAGGGTTCAGAATCCAGGTGTAAGCTACATATAGCACAAGAGTTTCATGTTACCCCCTTCCTGTTATGATCATTTTTTCCTTTTAGAAAAAATGTTTTTCACTTTCACACATGGGGCATGCAGTGACAAGGCCCCCTACATACACGCCTGGTTATGCTGATGATTGTCCTGGTTGTAGCCTACCGTGATCTCGTTTTGTAGCGCCTTCTCAGCCATCGCGCATCGTTTCTGCGTCTGAGCCACGCTGACGTCGCAGACCTTCTTGATGTACTTGTTCTCCATCGAAGTCTTTGCTTTCATCTCCTGCAGCTGGTCTTTGAGATGAGCGATCATCTCGCGCCGCTGACCGAGCTCCGACTCACGATTCCGCTTCACCTCGTTTATCTGTTTCTGCAGCTGACGAACCTTTTTACGACTTTCCTCTTCCCTAGCCACAGACAGCAAACACTGCATATAAATAATAATGATGATCTTGGGTAACTTTATCTTGCATAACAGCAGGGCTTCGCTTACGCTAGGCTGTTATCCCAATTTCCATAACAAACTCATTATCAAAAATGCTTTACTACTGGTCCATATATCCATTGCGCTACGTTGATTCTTAAAATATGTCTATTACAAACTAACAATTCAATATAAAAGAGTAAGATGCTGGCCCACATGATACGAGGCTGGCACTGAACAAAAAACTGACACACCAGCTAGTTCTACCCAATTTTACAGAACGTTAGCATAGCAAAAGTGTCTGTCCATCCGTCTGTCACACTGCTGATTTGTGTCGAATTAATGCTACCTACATTCATAAATCTTCACTGCCTGCTCCGTGAAAAGACGCTGAGTATCAAGATTTTTAAAAATTTCCCAAAATTCAAAAGCGGTTACCCCAATCAAAAGCGGTAGCTGAGCTTCTTGTAGTCTTTCTGTGGGTTTTTGTTTGTAAGTTAGGAGTCTGTGGGACAGACAGACAGATAGACAAACGGATGACCTATAATGTGGCCTAGGACAACAGCATATTAATAGGCAAACTACTAAAAATACTAGAACCTTCGAATGTTAAACCATTAGACTTAACAGTAGCAAATTCCAGCATATTGTCAACAAAGTGTTCGCATTATACCACTTTCATAGCAAATAAAATTCAAATGATTGTAAAAATTTGCTACTCCGCATATTATAAGTGGATATAAAATAACTTTAAAATTCTTGCAAGCTATTCAAATGCCACATGCTGCACAGCGTCAAATTACTTGCGAATGATGGCTTCCATGTTTGACTTTTCATCTTTCTCTTTGCGCACAGCGTCCGTCAGCGTTTGAAACGTTCCATATTGTCTGATTTCCAGCATGGTTTCAGACAGAACTTTCTCAAGATATGCTCTAAAACATCCCGACACACGAAAGTGATATCACACTAATGCATCGATATTTTTAGTGACAAAAATAATCAATAAAAAAATGTTCAGTGTTGAACGATGAGTTCATAAAGCTGCATTGGCGTTAATAGTGAACTAGATGACAGCACTAGGTGTGATTATACACATGAGATATGCATCATCTTCATGACCTTTAACTTATCTTTTTAGCCGACCATGTTTTAATAGTGACCTAGGCGGAAAAACAGACGGATGGACAGACGGACGACACCCATGCCAATAGCTTGACTGTTAATAATCACTAATAAGAAATGGCATATGCCCTGTAAGATTACACAAAATCATTGACCTTGGACGACTCTGAAGGCTGTTAAGCACGTTTTCCAATGGAAAACTGGCCATATCCTGGAAACGGTGAGAGATATGGCATAGGTTACTATAATACTATTAATCACTAATAGAAAGTCGCATACGTTATGTCAGATTAGATGAAAATCATCGACCTTGGATGATCTTGAAAAGTCATAACACACTGTGCAATGCCAATCGTGCAGTATTGTGGCTAAACGGTAAGTCATAGAGGGTCTGCAATGGTACCAGCGGATAGGGTGGTGGCGACTTACTATAAGCTGTCAATCAGTAATAACCATGTGTCCATCTGCACTGGTTTGGCCGCAATTTTGTATGGAATGTTCAAAGCTATAAGTGGCCGTATCTCGAAACAATGAGAGATACGGCCTAGGTTACTATTAATCACTAATAAGAAGCGGCATACGCCATGTCAAATTAAATGAATATCCTTGGATGACCTTGGATGACTTTGAAGGCCGTTATGCACTATTGCAGCTAAACAGTGTGAGATAAGGCCTATAGCTTGCTATTGATCACTAACAGAAAGTCGCATATTGGCTTTCAAATGACATGAAAATCATTCACCTTGAATGACCTTAAAAATCAGTACTGCAACAGGAACTGTATAGGCTGTAGTGTGTCTTCCCAAGCAGAGTGTTTTTATTGTGAGAAATGTTTGCAAAACCTGCGGCCGATATTTTCCCTGTTCATTTCCTCTGTAGCTGTTTATATCACCTGCCGAAATGACCACGTGCATGGAACAGTAGCTATTTATATCGCTCGGCAAAATGACCACGTGTGATGACTGTTATACTATCATTCAATGTTGTATCTTTCGAGACAGCATTTCGTTAAAGCGTGCATGGAACTGTCTCACCTCTGACAAATCGCTTTTTCTTTGTGACTGGAATTCGGTTGCTGGGCTTTGAACGTAGGCAGTACGGTCAGCTTTCCTAGTGATAGCTGGGCTTCTTGTTATTGAAATAAGAAGAGAGAGAAGGGGGCAAACATAAATGAAACTGAACTCAAAACCTGTCCATCTTTGAATAAGCCTATAGGTTGTAACAGTAAGTAGCAAACAGTAGTAGGCCTAACTTATCAAGTCACAACACACAACCTTTATTTTTGACACAAACCTGTCTGACTGCACTTTATCGAGGTTGTCAGTGGAGAACGGATGCATTTTCAGAGCCAGTGCAAAAACGGCTGCATTGTTGTGCAGATCAGCTGCAGCACTCTGCACCTCCACACTGCTTGCGTCACCCGCACCGCCGATTTTCGTCTTGCGCTCTACGGCATTCTCATAGCTCGCCTGCAACTCCTGCTGACTCTCAATCAGCTGGGAAATGTCATCCTTTACTGCCTGCACACAGACGTGCATCCAAATCATACAAAACTTCCAGCAAAGGCTCCATCATAAAACTAAGAGGAAGTTTACTACCCCAGTGAGAGAAGGTTAAGTTGGCATAATTTGTAAACTAATTATTTTAAATTGTATAAACTTTTGCTGTGGTTTACTATGCCAAATGCTTTTTCAGGCCCTGAATGTTTTGAAATTAGTCAGCTGCAACGTCATACCACATACAGACCCCAGTGAAAAAGTTTACAGTAACCCCATATGTCTCCAGAAAAAAGAGATCAAAAAGAAATGAAAAAAATAAAGAAATATAAAGGGCAAAGTAAGAAAAAAGAAAGAGAAAAGGAAAAATGCTTCAATGGCTCAAAAAGTGAAAGTAAATGACATACACATTTATGTAAAAAAAGCACTATAATTTTTCAATATGATACGATATACAATTATGATATGACCCTGCCTGCACTAGATGCACAGATGTCAACATGTATTATTTTATATAAACTTATATTCATTAGTAAATGATGGCAACAAGATAAACCCAGTAATAAGTGATTGCTAGCATGTCTGGTTTACTCTCAACATATGCTGCTATCAAAATGTTTCACTTAATTTTTAAACGGGTTTTCAAATGTATTTTCCACTGTCTCATTTATTTTCGCTCACTAGTTGGCTGCAGTCAATGACATGAGTATTGGAGAGATCTTAAACTGAAAGACATTTCAGACAAACCTGTTCGGTATCTGGTCTTTTCTGAAATGGAACCGGCATTATATGACCAAGAATGATAAGCTGGTCAATGCAGTCCTCAAGGACTGTTGATATGTGAATTGCTTCAGCATTATTCAGTGTACTCACCACTGCAGTATCTGCTAGATCTGCAGATATACACTGTGTCTCAAAAAAGCATTCCAGACATTTTTGACTATAACTTGAAAACCAATTATCAGATTTTGATAATTTTTGGTGTGAATATTCCTGACACAACTTGCCATCAAAAGACCATTCAGTTTCCCACCTCACCCAATGTATGCTTCTGCACTACCTAGAAAAAGCAGATTAAATGAAATATGTGTTGAAATAAACAAAAAATCTTTAAAAAACATCCCCGACATTATCGATCGTAACTTGAAGAAAGATTAGCATATTTTAATAATTTTTGGCACAAATATTCCTCACACAACTGGCTATTAAATAAGTGTTTTAGTTTCCACCTCACCCAACGTCTGTTTTTGCACTACCTGCAGAAAGCAGACCAAGCATAATATGTGTTAAAATGAATGAATAAAGGTCGATAAATTCCATCTATCCTAATCTGTGGGCCTCAACAGCCAGTCTATTATAAGGTTTGACCGCCATGCAACAGTATGTCTACCAGATGAAGTTTAGGAATATTTGTAAAGTCAAGAAGCGACTAGTACAGCCTGGATTGGTCTGGAGCAGAACTTTTATCGATACTGCTGTCAATGAATGGAGAAAGCGTCTCCTTGCCTGTGTTTGCATAATGGGTCAACATTTCAAGCAACTTCACTACAGGCAGTTGAAAAGTAGACAACTGGATGAAATGTCAGCCAAAGTATCAGAAATGTAAACAAAATCTGTTTTTCTGTGTTATGTTAATTAAGCAATCATATCTCATTGGATAAAAAAGTGTTATTTTGGGGGTTGTGTTTTCCCCAAGTAGTGCAGAAGCAAACACTGGGTGAGGTGGAAAGCTAAATGGTCATTTGATGTCAAGTTGTGTTGGGATTATTAGTTCTAAAAATTATCAAAATCTGATAATAGATTTTCAAGTTACAGTCCAAAATGTCGAGGATGCTTTTTTGAGGCACAGTGTACGTTTCATTTATACATAGTATCGCATAACTGCACTTTATGTTATTAATTTTCTCACTGCAAATATACTTAATGCTGATGCACATAGTTAAGTATATTAGCTAACCTAAATAAGAAACGTTTGAATTTAGCCAAAGAGACATAACAGGAATGGCTCTGTGTATGTGACAGAGTATGATGATGGATGATCACAATCAGAAACAATAACACTCAAAAGAATATGTCAAAATGGCTAATGTGAAGTTTATATGGTATACAAAGCCAAGATATCATTTTGACGTTTTCGTACAGGCTTGCAAAAATAGTTCCACATAAAATTTTATAGGTATTTTTGAAAGTATTTTATGTGGTGTTAATATAACATGTTTTGTCAATTTATTTCCATACATGATGTTCAGTAGTTTGTAAATCATTCATTCATACGTCCAAGCTATATTCGATCGTCCAATTCCCACAAAACTTCAGAAGTACCAATGCTTCTGTGTTTATTCTGCTTTTAGTGAACGTAAATTAATACTTTCATTACAAAATACAGGTGTAGTTTAGGGATGAGTCAGCAACCCTCCGCAAAAAAGTAAAAATAAAGATGAATTGTTTCACTCACAATTATAACTTGGTTGGTTCCGGGACTGTACTAAAGTGATAACTTTGCAGACAGCACAGTCCTAAAGCTGGGAACTACTTTACAGCAGACGAGAAGATATCATTGCACTCAGCCATTACCGGTAGTTAGCGTATCGGTACTCTCCATCTACACGTGTCGCTTCAAAATTAATGAATCGTTAAAAATAAACTGACTGCATCAACTTCAGAAAACCACCCGATTACGCAATATTAGTTCAATCAGTAACGCAAAAACATTTTTAAAATATTTTTGTTTACACTTCTACAACGGTTACTACGGCAACGCTTTCATAGATAAAGAAAATAAATAAGCAAAGATTCAGACATTCGCGAACGCGAAATCTCGCGAGATTTTGCGAGTCGCTAATGTAAACGAAGTCGTTGAAGTCGGCGCTCAGCGGTCAGCAGTGTTTGTCGCCGACGAATTTATAATTATGTGGTTTTTTTCGCTTTGGCATTTGGCAGTTTGCGGTGCTGTTACTGTAGTAGCGGTTTTGTTAGGGTTTCTATTCACGTATTTTCGACAGAAGAGTATAAAATCCCTGTCGACAGTCTCTGGAGCCACAACTGACAAGTGGTCTGCTGGTGCGTGTCGTTGCTAAAACTAGGGATGTACCGAATTTTGGCTTGACTCCAACAGCTCCAGAAAACGCACATTTCTTAGTTGACAAAGAAAACATTGGTTTCTATCAGTTTTTAATTTGAGAAAATCAGTGATGCGCATTATGGAAACGAAGATTATTTTTTTCACGGCAGATAGCGATAATCAACTACTTATTTTCCGTGAATTTTCACGGAAGTATCTTTTCGCTTTCTGGCTATATGTCGTGAAAATTTATGTATTGAAACATATACATTAAAGCTAAGGAAATAAACGATTAAGCACACAATTAATTATTGAGATGTTACAGCTATGCTGGTGCGTCTGTTTGTTTGTCTGTTAGTTAGTTTAAACCAGGTGGGAATTTTAATGCTGTTTTGTCGCAAATTGTCTGCCGCGAGCGCAAGTTTGGCAGTGAAAGAATTTTGCAAATCAGTCAATGTGGGGCAAAAATATAAACAGACTCATTGCTTAAAGCGTACAGTTTATAGGCCTACATTTTTACTCCTTGCACGCTACGTTCCTAACGTAGCGAAGAGGAGTATATAAGATCAGTGTAATATTGAGGACTGACGACCGACCAACGACCGATCTCTGTTTTTGGAAGAGCCTTCCTGGAAGAACTTCAAATGGCCATATCTCCATAACACTGCTAGATAGACACATGGTCACTAAAGACCACCCATAGAAAGTCGACCCCTGGGAGTTGAATGGTTATGTGACCGATTACATCATTTGTGGTGTGAAAAGAAAGGAACTAAAAAGCAGTTAAAAGAATACAGGAAAAAATAATGCACATGAGGAGTACAGTAGATTGGTCACAATCTAAAATATTTCTTGTAGAGATATAAGATCACGGCCACGCTTTGAGACATTAGCTGAAAACTCATGGCAGCTTACCAGTGATGTGGTCAGTTATATAGTTACAAATTCACGGCAGATAGCGAAAATCGACTACTTATTTTCCGTGAATTTTCACGGCAGATAACACCTTGCTTATGGAAATGCAATAATTTCTTCCATCAAGATGGGATGTACCGAATGAGTGATGCGCATTATGGAAACGTTTAAACCAGGTGGTTACAGTGCGCAGATCGCACAGGCTTACCAACGGCATATAAATGAATAGTTGCATGGCCTCTTTTTTTGTTAATGTTGCTGCTATTACTTAGTTATGAGCAGAAAACTAACTTCAGAAATATTTGATGCTGTTTTGGCTACAGCAGCGTCAACAACTGAAAATTCTGCTCAGCTGATATTTCAGTTTTAAATCATGTCAACCTTTTGGCCTTTACTATAAAAAACCTGCCACCCAAGGAACCATCCAGGGTGTCCTTAGATGACGTAATAGCACTCAAGATGTCATACAGTCCACTTCAGAAGTTCAGACTGTACACAGGCAAGGAAATTAGACCTGACCGCGACTTCAAGTAAATATTTACTAACCTTAGAACTAGAAAGCAGTCATAGCTCGCAGGTACCTCCGCCAAGGCAAAGCTATTCGACAGGTGGTGTCAGCATCTTCGGTTTTGCAGCGGTTCCCTTATGCCCCCTTTAACGCAATGGTAACAAAAATTTCAGCCAGCGCGCACATTCAGTATCATTTTCTGCGCCACATTGGTGCGTGCGCATGATCAAAAACACCATGCTTCTTCCAAATGTGGTCAGATTGGGATTTTGAAAATTGAAATCCAGTACTTTGACTAGTCTACTGTATTCTGCATGTGTGAAATGATTATTGAACAATCTGTTTGCAGGCGATGTCAGTCCAGAACTGCAGGATTTTGTGCGAGTGTCGGAGAACCGGCCTGATCCGATGAGGTTTTGCAGCCACATCCAGGGCCAGATCAAGAAGACGCAGCATCGCATCACCCAGCAGAAGGTCGAGGAGACGATGACCCACGAGGAGCGCAGCAAGGAGCGTGATATTCAGCGCCAGCAGCTAGAAGAGATTTTCCGCATGATGGAAGAGCACAAGGAGAAGTTTGGAGTGAATGATGTCTCAGATGTCCAGGAGCAGCTCAAGATGTACATTCAGTGAACTTTCTGGTACCACTGTTCACTGCAGGGTTGGCTCATTTCTTGCCACATTTTTACTGTGACAGAAACTTTTTAGCAAAATACTTTTGACTATCAAAACTTCATAAAATGGTAACCTATCATATAATCATAATGATGACTTGATATTGCATTTTTTTGCAGTTTTAACAGCATCAACGTAATTCAGTTTTTGCTCATTGAGAGATTATTTGAATTTGTATTGGATCACATTACATAACTTAAATATTTTTATTATACATTTAATACTGTATTTTTACATTTTTTTGCTTTCTGAAGTGCAGTAAGTTTCAGTATGTGCAGTTGACACAGGGCTCTTGCGTAACCTTGAAAGTCCTTGAATTTTTTTTCCAGATTTTCAAGCCCTGGAAAGTCCTTGAAAACAGACATGGTCCTTGAAAGTCCATAGGTCTGTGTCTGAAGGTCTTTGAAAGTGCTTGAATTTGATTTTCTAAATTGCTGTGAGCGAACAAGTGATTTTCAAAATTAGTGTTGAGTGTTGTCTGAGTTTGAGTGGTGAATAGCCTTCATCATTACTGTTACTTACTGATTTTTTGGGGTTGAATGTAAACTGAACCTGCTTATACTTGCTTATAAAAGTGCTGGTTTGATTTGATTTAGTTCTTCTTATATATCCTTTGCATGGTCCTTGAAAGTTCTTGAAAAGTCCTTGAATTTGATTTTGAAAAATGGGCAAGAACCTTGTTGACAGTTTGAGTTTGTACCGTATAATTCGACTGAAAAATTGTTTTCGTTTATTTTTCTCTGCAAGCGATACATTTTAATGATTTTGCCACATATACCATTGCCAACCCTGGCAGATGCCTTTCTTTCTGTTGTGTAACTTGTGTTAATGCACTTTGTGATCTCAGCTCATCTCAGCTTATTGGTCTCAAAATAAGCAATCACATGTGGCATGCTTGATCTGGCAAAAATATTCTAATGAATACCTGTAGTGACTTATTCATTTGTGGCATTTTTTCTGAGAAAACCACTAAATAAAGGTAAAGGTCAGAATATAGCTCTTTAGAAGACTGAACCCCTCACAGAGCTATCTAGCATCATTAAACAGTGTTAACTGTCACTTAACACAGGTGAACGTGCACTGCCTTAACCCCAGCCAGATGGGCCGGTACTCAGTTTAACTACCCCGAAAAGATGGAAGGCTGAGTTGACCTAGGTGGCTGGTTACATACCACAGGTAGTCACCCTTTGCAGTACTAACCCGACTCATCGTACAGTAACTTCGTTGATCGAAAGAAATGCGTTGCTGCTATGCCAGGCCACCACCAAGGGTCTATCAAGCTGTCAATACCTTTAAAAATGCCTGTTGTATTTTAGCAAGCAGTTGCAGTTCACCTTGTAATTGTTTTTGATGCATTCAGCTATTGCTATAATTGATAGGGACCAACCGAATTCACGGGAAAAAATGCATGATTTCACGGCAGAATTTTTAAAATTTCACGGAAAATTCACGAAAAGAGTTTCGGAAATTCACGGGCCCCACAGACGTTATTTCGAGGTGCTGTGCTAATGCAACAAATAAATTTCACGAAGAAATTTCAGAACAACGAATATTTACTACACTAAGTCAAGACTCAAGACAGTCAATGTCAACTAGTTAGTGCTACAGTGCGACACGTGGCAAACAGCAACATCCATACAAAAGCTGCTGATAAAACTTCGGAATTGTCATAAATTAAACTAAAAACGCTAAAATTCACGAAAAATCACGGATTTTACGGAAATCAGCGTTTTTCACGGAAAGAGGTCAATTTCACGGAAAATGTCACAGCCGTGAAATCGTGAATTAAGTTGGTCCCTAATAATTGAATGTGGCTAACAGACATAGTGTGCTGAGGCCAACATGAGCAGTTGTGTTTGAGACCTTAAAAATTTGTGTTTTTCTGTTGTGATATATATTTGTAGTATTGTGTAGTATTGCTGCATTGTCACAGTTTCATATATAGCATATGCACTAATATGATGCAGTGATTGGTGTTGTTGCACCTATGTGAACTCTATTTATGTGGCACTTTAATCTACTGATTGATTGATGGATGGATATCATTGTTCAACATGTTTAATTTTAAACAGCCTATTGGAAATTGTTGCGCACTTAATTAGGCACAGTCGCCAATTATGTTGTCTTATTGTATCAGTCGGGATGTGTGTCAGTAACGTCTGCATGGCCGGTCGTAGCCAGTCGGCAGCCGGCCCTGTTCTGACTGTGCAATGTGCATGCAGTGTCGTAGCCATATATGTGAATTCAGGGGTTCTCTCTCTTTCCTTTCCTTTCCCCTTTTTTCTTCCTTTTCTGTCTGCTCCCCTTTCTTTTCTCGATCCCCTTTACCTCTCTTACCTTTTACTTCCTTGTTTTTTGAAACTGCTGTAGAATGCTGGTATGCTGGGAAATGTCACAGCACCTCTTGATAGGTGGCAGTATTACCATGTGTTTTCTGGTTGTTTTGTTTTTCAGTCTCCAAACCATTTCCACTGTGTGCCTTTCAAAGATACAAGATACTAGCACTTCTGTTTTGGTTTTTTCTTTAATTTGAGCAATTTTTCAAGAGTTACTGTGAGTTAGGTAGGGTTACTCACTAAAGTCACTTTCTCATACTGCTGAAGGCAGACTTTAGGTGTTCTGTTGTCTGACAGAAAAGGCAGGCTTAGTTCTGTTGCTATATGCATTGTTGGTATAATTTTTGTTGTGTAGAATTTCAGACTTAGTACAGCGATATTCATTAAGTGTTCTATATCATATAAACCATTGGTATGTGACTTAGTTGAAGCATACAGTAATTTTTTATTATTGCTGACATTATTTTACTTATGTGATGTCAGGCAATTTGTTCAGCTTCGTTGGCATTTGATTGCTTTTTACATTGGCAAAGCATGTCATTAACGTTTGGCATTCTTGTGCAATATTAAGATGCTAAAAGCATTGAGGAATTTCAACCCCCATGAAGTTTCTCCCCAATTGGACTTTGTGCACCAGGCAGCCTTACGGTGGGCTCTGCTTCAAATTTCTAGTTTGTTTTATTTTTATGTTTTTAAATAATTTCATGTGTTTGATAATTTCAATGTGGTGATAATGAGCTGTTCAAGAATGTATAAACTAAGACTTAGTAATATTGAAATGTTTAAGAATTTTTTGGGTATTTTGTGATACAGACTTTGTATTGCGATTTGTCAAAAATGCAGATATAGGAAATGGTGATTCCTAGATATTTTAGCCATTGTTTATACTTGGTAAAACTATAATTTTGGGATTTCTTTACCAGTGCCATTTTGCAAAATTATTTTTATTTTGCTTGTTAAAAAGTAGTATAATGTGCTACCCTAAGTGTACGATTTATGTATCTATTTCCTTGTGTTCAATTCACTCATTTTTTTCTTTGTTTTGATATTTTTCTTTGGAGAAAAATATTGGTGAATTGTTGCTGAAGTGTATGACTTTGCAGAAAAATGACAACTGTAATATTGTCTCTTGTTGAAATATGCTGTGTGAAAGATTGCTATTATCCAGTGCATTTTGCTCTAATTTCAACTCACAATTTATTGTATGAAGTGTTGTTGTGTTGTTGAAGGTTGCTTAAGTCCTTTTATATTTGAGCTTCATGTTAAAAGTTTGTTGCGTTGTGTTGTGTGTATATGTCAGCAAAAGTACATTAATTGGATTAATTTTGCATGCTGAAATAAACTTATACACTGTTAAAAATTAACAGCTGTTTTTCGCTCTTCTTTGTCATTTTTTACGTGCAAAAGCAGCTACTGCTTTAGCGCGTCTTAGCCATTGCAACTCTGTCTGTCCGTCCGTCACACAGGTGGATCACGGTGCAAGCTAGGATCACCAAATCTTCACCTTCGGCTGCCTGAAAGACTCTAGTTTTAAGAACCGTAAAGCTTTTCCATCAGTTCAAGAGGGGTCACCCCGGTCCCCGAACAAGGGCGCTAAGTGAGAGGGGGGTAGGAAAATTTGCGATTTTCAGCCAATAAGTCGCTGTATCTCAGTAACGGTGCGAGATAGGGCCTAGCTTACTATTAATCACTAATAGGAAGTTGTACACTGGCTCTCGATTGGCGTTGAATTCAATGACTGGATGACCATGAACGACAAAATAGTTTGTAGAATTTTTTGGTGATTTTGGGTTGCGAGACACATTTCAAGAGCAAATTGCACCGAAATCAATTGAGATAAACATGAAAAAGCTGCATATAAAATTTTCAGCATTGAACGTCGATTTCGACGGTCCAAGTCTCGATTTTCTAGCTTCAAGGAAACCTGCGCATGAGGGCATCATGGAGCGGTAGCCCGGTAAAAGTCCGTTGAAAACGGTTGCAGATGTTTATGCTGCCTAGTAACACGCCCTAGTGACGAGCTTTGTAGTCGTATCAACATCGATGACTTTGAAAGACTCTAAACTTCAAAAATAAAAGGTTTTATTGTTTTTGTAATTTTCGGCTGCGCCACGTACTTCAAAAGTGAATTCCGACGAAATGGCTGGAAACTGACTAAACAAGTAATTTGAGCAAAGCTCATGAGACGCGCGAAAGCCTATAGCAGTTCCTGTCCACAGGTAATCGTAGTCTATCTCCATCCATTTCGTCGCAATTCACTCCTTTGCAGCCAAAAATCGCCAAAAAATCGCTTAAAATCAATATTTTTAGGGTTCAAGGTCGTTCAAGGTCATCGATGTTGATAAATCCAAAAAGCCTGTCACCAGTGCTTGTTATGATAAGCAGCAT
>Ga0209367_1000385_pt1 | contig 42074 bp, 17 predicted proteins | sample WorMetLIZISLAND2_FD_187412 | JGI IMG/M metagenome (GOLD analysis project Ga0209367, IMG submission 187412) | Marine gutless worms symbiont microbial communities from Max Planck institute for Marine Microbiology, Germany - Olavius geniculatus... ...
TTAGCATAAGTAGTCGACGTAATCAATTACTGTTTGTACGTTTGTAAAAATATTTAAGAAAAAAACCAAAAATTTGGCGCACAAGGTGAGGCGGCGTCAGCAAATAAAATTCGATTTGGGCAACAGTCCGTCAAGGTGTTGTGGGATGTCATCACCCCGCAGCATATCAGTCGCCCCGGCATCATTGGACTGCCCCTGGATGCCCGCACGGACGCTGAGATTATGCTGGTGGCCAATCTCATATCCTTGACTCCCGGCACTTTGAGTCTGGACCTGTCCGATGACAAACGGGTGTTATATGTACACGTCATGTTCCTCGACGATATCGACGCGACCCGACAACAAATCAAACGGGGTCTGGAAAAACGCGTTTTGGAGGTGATGCGCTGATGCCGGTCGATCATTCTGCGGTTGAAATCGCCGCTTTGTTTGCACTCGCGGTGCTGCTGATCAGCATGGCGCTGGCCCTGGTGCGCCTGATCAAAGGACCGGTGGCAGCCGATCGGATTGTGGCCCTGGATTTAATCTCAATTCTGATCGTCTCTTTTCTGGCGGCCTGCTCCATTTTTGCCGATGAAGTTTCATTTCTGGATGTCGCCATTGGGTATGCCCTGGTTGCGTTTCTAGGCACGGTAGCGCTGGCTCGCTTTCTGATGCGTTCAGCGGCAAGAAAATCGGACAACCTCAAACCAGCAACCAAAACGACGAAAAATGAATGAAATCATTACCGCCCTGTTTCTGGTACTCGGCAGCCTTTTTTCACTGGTGGCGGCGCTGGGAATGCTGCGACTGCCGGACACCGTAATCCGTATGCATGCCGCCACCAAGGCCGGCACCCTGGGTGCCGGGTTTATCCTGATCGGAGAAGCGTTCTACTACGCCGAACTGGGAATTGCCTTGCGGGCCTTGGCGGCATTTACGTTTTTGTTGCTGACGGCCCCGGTCGCCGCCCACCTCATTGGCCGGGCCGCCTATTGGACGGGGATTCGCTTGTCGTCCAGAACCTGGGTGGACCACTTGAGCGACGATCTGCAAAACCAGGGGGATCTGTCAAATGAACGACCGCGAAAAAATTCCGAGACATTTTAGTGAGCACGCCATTGCCGGATGCATCAGCTAAAAACGATGAATAACACCAGCATGATGACAGTCGGCAATATCGCATACTTTAAGATGCCGCCCGGTGAAACTTCATTGTCGAAATATTTTTTTAGAATCGATAGACCGGCCGGGTTGGGTGCATTGGCGATCACCGTCAGACCGCCGCCGGCCACGGCGCCGGCCACGACCGCATACTTGAGCGTATCGGTAAAATTCGGCACCAGGGTGCTTAAAAACGTGATGGCCGCATTGTCGTTGAAGGCCGTCAGAATGGTTGCACCCAGCATGAGCGGAATTTCCGCTAGATTACCCAGCACCGGAGCAATCCACCAGCCTTGAACCCCACCGTGAATAACAAGCCCGCCTAAGAAAAAGCCCACCAGTAGCGGCGGTTTTAAGTCGATTCGGTTTTGAAAAGGCGACGTCACCTGCGCAAATCCCAGAAAAAACAAAAGGCCGGGGATGAATAAAGTCGGGTAGTGGGCATTGACGATGGTCCAGACCATAAACCCGAGGTGCACGATCGTCACCCAGGCCGGAACCGGATCGTCGCGTTTGTCCCATTCCGGGTCACGGAAAACGACACGGTCCTCTTCGGGTAGTAGACCGGGAAGAAATTCCCGCATTCTGGCCAGCTTGATTTCCTCGAAGCGCTTGTCAAACGCCTCCTGAATCAAATTTTGATCGACGCCCGCTTTGACAATGCTGGACATGTGTCTCCGGCTTAATCGTTCGCCCAGCCGTTCTTTGATTTGGGACAGAAATTTATCGATATGCGATTCGATGGATTGTCTGAAGTCCACTTCTTTTTCGACTCCAGCGACAACATCCTCAAATTCGATACCGAATTCTTTCCGGTTCAGGTATTTTCGCTGAATTTCATCTTCCAGAACGCGAAGTGTGAATTTGTGATGCAGTTCCTTGAATTCGCTTCTGAAAATCAGGTAGTACAAGGCGTTGGAAACTGTGATACCCAGAATAGCTTTCCAGCCAAAATTGACGATCATGAATGCCATGTCCCATTTCCAGGGAGCGGCGACCATCAGGACCGGTGGGGCCGCGAAATGAGAAAGGGTGCCGCCGACGGAAATATTGACAAAAAGCAGGCCGAGGGTGGCATACTTGAGTTTGCGGCTGGGTTCCAGTTCGTAAAAGCTGTTGGCCAGCAGCAGGGCGGAGATAGTCATGGCTGCGGGTTCAGTGATCAAAGATCCCAATATCGGACCCACAGTCAAAATAGCAAGCCACCGGGTAGTCAGGGTACCGCCGAACAGGTCAGCTATTTTCCGTATGATCGTCTCGGAAAGCTTCAGGATTGGACGGGTTGATGCCAGGGTCATAATAACCACAACAAACTCAGCCTCCACAAAATTCACGTTGTAAGCGACGTAATTAAGTACGGTGAGCCAATCATAAAAAGCAAATATGACCCCCGCTAGTATAATCGCCCACAACCCGAAAACCACCTCTACTTCTCCGAGAAAATGGAAAAGCTCAGCCCCGTGATGAACCGAGTTTTTGTCTGCAAGGTTTTTTTTAATCTTCTGTTCGTGCTCATGCTCCCACTTATGGGCAATAGCCATAAATTTGCCGGTTAAAAATGTGTGGATAATGGCACACAGAAATATGATGCTGGCAACCAGATTGAAAGGTTCCTGCTTGATGCGGTTTTTGAGAATGGCGGCGATACTCTTAACATCTGAATCATTATAACTATCAAGGCTGCGGGGAAATGCTTTGGCTTCATCTGCCGGTTTTTCAGCAGCCAGTGCCGCAGCGCCTCCCATCACCGTCAGTCCAAAAAAGCACAAAACAAGCACCGCCCAGGCCTTTCGATGATACCGCCCCATTATATCTCCTCCTCTCGGATGTGCTCCGTTGCCTGAAATGAATGCCGTCGAATTCTAAGTGCGCTAAAACGCTGAAAGGTTGGCCACGAATAACACAGCAGATAACTTAAGACGCGTTGGTGAAAAATCAAATAGATGGAAAGAAAACAAGAGGCAAAACGAAAGCTGAGCTTCTTCTCCAATTTGGGCCGTGCAAATTGTTTATCGCGAAGCGGTGGTGAATTTTGACCGACAAAGTCGACCAGGTTAAATATCGGCGAGCGGCGGCGTTTGTGTGCGGCTAACTTATTAAAAGCTTATGAAAACCTACAATGTAGCATCGGCGGCCAGCCCCACGGCGGCGTCTTCGGCTGCGACCACCCGGTTGCGTCCCTGTTGCTTGGCGGCATACAGCCCGTCATCAGCGCGCTTGATCAATTGGGCAATTGATGTGTCGATATCCTGACAATACTCTGCCAGGCCGATACTCACCGTAAATTGTATTTGAATTGAATCATAACCAACCATTGTTTTCTCAATTTCTCTTCGCAATCGCTCACAGAATACTCGAGCATTCGGAAGGGGCGTGTTGGGCATGATCACGGCAAACTCTTCGCCACCATACCGGCAGGCCACATCGCATTTGCGAATGCTGCTTTGCAGGAGCCGGGCCGTCTGTATCAGGACCTCATCGCCGGCCGGATGTCCGTGGCTGTCATTGATTTGTTTAAAGAAATCCAGATCCAGCATCAACAGTGTGAGGGCCTGCCCATACCTTGCAGCGCCGGCAATCTCGCGCTCGGCGGATTCCATAAAGTACCGCCGGTTGTAAAGGTCGGTTAATTCGTCTTTGGTAGACAATTCGGCCATTTTCTCCATGGCCTGCTTGATTTCAGTTTTCATCCGGAATTTTTCCATCGTGTTGTGGATAATTCGGGTCAGCGATTTTTTGCTGATTCTAGATTTGGGCAGATAATCATATGCTCCTCTCTGAATGACCTGGGATGCGATCATTTCATCGCCTTTGCCGGTGATGACAACCACCGGGGTTTCCAATCGCTTTTCTTCCATCTGGTCAATAAAATCGAGGGCATTGCCCGACGGCAGGGCATAATCCACAAATATCAGATCAAAAGATTTTTCCGCCAATAGCTTGAAACCGATGTCAATATCTTCGGCACGCTCGATTTGAATCTGTTTGGCTTGCCCGATAGTGGTTTTAATTCTCTGGTAGTCGAGATCGTTGTCCTCAACGGACAGGATTTTAAGGGATTGATCCAAGTTCAGAATCGTGGTTTCTCCGGCGTATCGTTTGACGTCATCGTGCCGGATAGTCTGAATTTTCTTCACAATTTCTGCAATGCGTCGACCGGCCTCTTCGATTTTGCCACTGTATTTTGCCATCTTGACGGGATTATCCCGGTCCATACCCATCAATTCGATATACCCTAAAAGCGCCATGAGGGGCTGATTCAGCTCGTGGGCCGTAGCGCCGGCCATTTGCAGCAGCACCTTCAGACGCTCCTCTTCGATTATCGCTTTTTGCTGTTCGATGATCTGGCGGTTGGCACGTTCGAGTTCCTGGTTGCTGTTCTCGAAGGCGAGGTTCTGCTGTCTGAGCATGTTTTCCATTTCCTTGCGCTCCGTTACATCCCTGTAAAGAACGCCAACGGCAAACATATTGCCTGAGCTGTCCTTGATCGGCGACAGAACCGACTCGCTGTAGATGAAATTAGATCCTGTCTCCACGGCATCCTCGACCCGCATCGGCTGCCCGCTTTCAAACACGCGGTCGACCCGCTTCATCCACAGCTGCATCAAATCCGGAAGGTGTGCCAGGACATCGCCTATGTTTCTGCCGATCAGTCTGTCTTGGGTGGTGCCGGCAAGCTCGATTGCAGCCTGGTTGGCGTACAGGTAGTTGTAGTCTTTGTCCCAGAGGACGATAGTGTCCGTCGTCGACTCGAAAATGGTCAGATATTTGTCTTTTTCAAGGGTCAACTGGCGGATTTTATCTTCAAGCTTGTTTTGGTCTTCCATGGTGTTTAAGCACTCTTTTGATAGGTTGGCGATATTGGGGCAAGGGTAAGTGTTGTTCGATGCTAGCTTCTGATATGATTCATTATTAAACCATCAAAAAACTAAAATGTCAATTTTTGGAACTGGCTTAGAATCCCAAACCAAATACCATGAAATTCAGGGCACCGTGCGCAACAATAAGCGGCCAAAGGCTTTTCCAACGCCAAAAAAAATAGGCATGCAATAATCCCATAAAAAATATATTGATTGCGATTGGGCCCTGGTAAAGATGGTAGAGTGTTCTTATTGCCGCGCTCAAAGTTACGACAAACATCGCATCATGATTTTTGCGCAGACTTTGGACAATATAGCCAACTACAAATACCTCCTCGAAAAATGAATTGATAATGCAGACCGCTATTGTCACCGTTAGACTAATTTGGCTAAATTCCATCCTGGTGGAGATCTGACCTTCAGTCTCAAAAGCTCCCTTTAGTATTATAGCCGTAACATATTGCAGGATTAGAATTGCGACGAATATTACGGTACCGACCAGTGTCTGTGACCATCCCATATTGATATGAAAATGAGCCATCCTCCAATATCGAATATACAAAAAGGCCCCGGCGGCACCGCCGGTTAGAATTTCAAGTTCAAGAAGATTGATCAAGCTGTAGTTATTATGATTGATAGGACCGCCATATCCCTGCAGGAAGGCAATCAGGTATATGAACGAATAAAACGACGGTAAACCGAATACGAGGAAAAGCGTGATGAAAAATTCAGATCTATCAGATAATCTTTTAATTGCTTCCATTCGAAGTTGTTACGCCGGTATAATTTGTATATATAGCCTGTTTGGGTGAGCCAATGGTACTGAATTCGATCGAGTTCGCACGGATTTTCTCATGAGGCGCCAATGGGTCACGGTCATGTCGCGGCAATGTCCGTGAAACCGGATACTGCCATGCTTCTGTGGATTGGGTATTGAATGCTTTCAATCTTATTTTTGCATAAAACTGGATAAATTGCAAAGGCGATATATGTAATAGACTGTAATTGTTCAGTTTTTTTTCGCACTCCGTGTCGCAAAGCCAAACGCCGTCGCCGACACGTTCAAACGATGCGATATTTCGGTCAAGCTGATCCCCCGTTCTCGGCTGGCCCATTAAAATCAGAGCGGCGGCCTCTGGCCAAATAAACGGCCAGTCTGATTAATTTCAGGAACTTCGTTCAATTGACAACGTAGGGTCGGCCACTGTGCCGACCTCATTTTGGCAGGCATCCCGCTTGCAGCGGGACCCTACGCTTCTGTAATTTGCTGCTTCATATGAGATGTCCAGTAGATGGGAGGTAATACGTTTTATCCTGACACCTGACACCTGAAACCCGAAACCTTGTTTTTTGTGCAGTTTCACAAGAGACTCTTGGCGTGCACCGGTTGACGACATTTGCCAGCATCCATAGCTATGAAATCTTTAATTTAAATGCCCCAGCCACTCGGTTAGCGATACTTTCAAGGATGACACCCTCGCCTTGCGCCATGGAAGTTCGTTTCGACTTTTATTCTCCTGTATAAGCCATAAAAAGGTCGGGCCGGAATTCGCAGATTTCTGCGTTCCCGGCCCAAATGTCTATCTCTAGACGCTTTTTCTATATTCAAAGAGATAATGATCTCTTATACCCGGTTTACGGGTTTACTTATATTCCTCAGGACACGATGCAACTGCAGTCACACGGAACCCGTTGCATGCGGCAAACGGATTCGTGCTCACCCCGCTGCAAACAGTCTCTGAATTGCTCATCGCATTTTTTGACGCATTCGACTGCTTTTGATGTTCTATCTTCCATTATGTTACCTCTCAACATGGCGAATGTTTCCAGTACACTGGTTTAAAAGTTAGAAGGCTTTTCACAGATGTTACGGAAACCTCCAGTTATTCGATCTTAATTTCTGCAGCCTGTTAAATTGTGCTTTTCAACGGTGCAACTTTTTTTGAATGAGGCAATTATCTCAACCTCATATCTCGAAGTCTAACCACCATTTTTTTGTTTGCAACCTGGTGATGTTCTGAGATCAGGCAATGAAAGTCTGAAAAAGGTCTCAGGCACGTCCATAAAAATATAAATTTTATAGTCATTAGGCGGTTCTGGCTATTTCCGACACGGAACCCAAGGGTAACGCCAAAGTATTCGTGCAAGCAAATGTCATCAAACGATAGCCTCTCGCAAAGGCGCAAAGGCGCGAAGGTTTCTCAGTCTTCCTTTGCGTCTTGGCGTCTTTGCGAGAGACTATAAAAGTTCAGTTAAAAACCATAATTTCAGGAATATATTCAAAAGAATAACTTAGCCCTGCACGGAACACGACATGGGGTTGTGGTTATACTGTCATTATGATATTTTCAGGGCAACCGGCTTAATCATTTAGTGGGGGATGGGTTGTTGAGCATTCAGTTCATATGCAAATGCATTGCAGATACCACCGATGGCCTGCAGGAAGGTTTATCGCATTTTTCCGGTTCCAGCCGTGCCGCAGTCATCTACGCCGTCACACCCGAAGAACCAATGCGAGTCTATGATCCCCAGAATCTGCTGCGCGGACATGAGCCTATCTTCGAAGAACTGTATCTTGTCTCCAGTGACTGGCGCAAGAATATAGAGCTTTCTGCCGAAATGAAGAAATTCCGCCATATGGTGCCGGAAAAAAATTTGGAATTGGCCGGGCTTATCTCCTGGGGCGGCCGGTCCAGCTCCGTCTATTATCAGATGTGGTTCACCGAACATCATCCCAACATGTGTTCCGTCGGCCCAACGGAGTGTTGGCTGGAGCATGCGGCCTGGCGGCTTTCCCACGACGCCGCTAACGATGAGGAGTTGTATACCGGAATATCGGGCAGCTTTCTCAGCGAGTATTCAACCCATGCCGTCCGGGATTGTGTCGTTGACCAAATGAACGTCGATCTCGGATGGGATACACAACTGCGGGTTTACCCGATTCTGGATACGATTTTGGAAATATCCAGAACCCGCGAAGAAGGGCAATGGCCTTTCGGTGAGCTGATGTATATCGATTTACGCTCCCTGCCGGAACTGGTGTTTCTTGCCAGATTTCCCGAAATGGAGCAACCCAGTCTGACAAATTTCAAACATGTGCGCAAACTATTGCTGTCTGTGGAGAGCTCGAATTGCAAACTGGTGTCTCAAGGCAAAACTATCCTGGGAATTGTTGATGATAAGCTGCCGGCATTCAGCATTATTGCCGACTATCGGGGCCGGCATGGATTTCTGCGTATCAACAAGAAAAAAGTCTGCAGCTTTTCCGACGGCAGATTTAAATCAAGCACTCATCGCGCCAACCTGGTTAATGTCGAGGAAATTCTGCTCGAGTCAAGTATTGATGACGAAACCAGCAACCGCCTTTATAAAATTGTCACCGGCGTGGTTCATTGTGCCGAGAGTAATGAGCACGGCTGCACCCTGATCATCGACCTCAATGATGAGCCGGTGGCGATTTCCGGCCAGAAACTCGAAAAACCTCTGGACCTGCGGCAAACTCAGAATCTGGATTTGTCGAAGTCACTGGCAAGGGTCGACGGTGCCTTGCATATCGGTGCCGACGTCAACCTTCATGGATTTGCCTGTCTGTTAGACGGGCGATCGGTCCCCGGTGAAGATCGCTCCCGGGGCGCACGATATAACTCGGCCCTGCGGTTTACCTCCGAACACGCCAACATCTTCGTGGTGGTGGTTTCATCGGATAGGCCGGTCTCCGTATTTCAGGAAGGCGTGGAAATCAGCGCTCAATGCGAGTGGAAACCCGAGTTGACCTGTTCAATGCCTCACCAGACGCTTAAAGAGTGGATTGAGTCGTCCAATCCTTAGAATGCGGATCACTATCCGGTCGATCACCCGAAGCCGATATTGATTTTGCCCCCACCCGCCCCCAATAGCACTCGGTATTCTTCTGTCTCAGACCGTAGTTTCAAACCAATGACCTGAGATCCCGCTGGCTTTCGGGGACAGGGCCGACAACAAGGGTAAACGGTTAGCTAATATTGTCGCCCTTCTACCCGACCACCACCCCTTATAGATAAAATGTCAATTTTAGGCTCTGGCCGTGATCAATGCAAAATATAGATCACAGCTGATGTTTCAAAATTCTAAAGTAAAAAAGGATTGGGCCCGATATGATATTTAGCAGTGGCACATGAGTTCAAGGTTAATCCGTTCGAATTCAGATATAAAAAGGAAAATGACCAATGAGTGAAAGAAGGAAGCTACGCGATGAAATCCTGGCAGAATTAGAATTTTACGGGATTACCGGTAAGGAAGTCTATTTCATCGATTATATTCCATTGATCGAAATGATATGGGCTGATGGTATGCCGCAGCAAGGCGAAATGGATATATTCTATGATTTTCTTGAAAAACATGTGGCGCATCTTAACAAAATGGCCAATTATAGTGCTTTCGAGTTAGAAGAAGCAGTTCAATTCGTATCCAGATTTTTGAATAAGCGACCCTCTCCGGATATGCTTAAAACGCTTCGCAAATTGGCCGTCCACTCGGGATTGTTCCAGGAAAATTCCAAAAAAAGAGCTCATTTCGAGAAATCTCTGCTGGCCCTCTGCCTTGATATCGGCGCCAGTTGTGTAACGAAATATCCGTATGGTTTGCACGAACGTTTTAACGCTGATGAAAAGCGATGCTTTTTTGAAATTTTAGACACATTTGAAAATAGAAAGGTAGCCGACATCAGTACAAATTAATTTGCAGACCTTGGCATATTACATTTATTCAGCCTAACAGGCTGTTGCTTAATAGGCCTCAGGATTAAAGTTTATGCTTGGCGCTGTGTTTATCCCGGCCTTTTGAGGCGAGACCTTAAATTTTTCAACACCCTCACGGATTTTATTAAAAAATGAAATGAATTCCTTCATTGATTTCAGGTTTCTGACTTCCAACGAAGCACCAGAATTTAGCACAACGATGACGGGTTCGGGGTTGGTTAGCAGTGAAATGTTGTCGATTTCACCGGTTTTGCATTCGCCCGTCAGCTTGTCGTTTATATAATATCCTGTTAAGTTTCTATCAATGGTAACATATTGGGGCTGCGCCAACAGCAGCGTCTTGCGTATTATTAGTGCCATTGCAAGTGCATACTCGCCGACATCCACAGCATCCCAATCCGGTTCAAATACAGAAAGAATGCCCAAAAAGCTGAACTCCATATTTACAACCGACATACCTGAGCCGTAAAATCGATCATAAAGAAAAATCAATAGACCGCCAAACTTAATCATTACTCCGGCTACGACAAGTATAAATAAAAAAAATCCCGATTCTCTCAGAATTTGCAGGATAAACCCAAGCCTCATATTGGATGTCCACTTGGTAGATATCTTAAGACTGTCGTCCTTTAATTGGACTTTTATGTATTCTCCAAGTACATTTTTTTTGCATGATTCTGAATGTGGCTCATTGTCTTGGCCGTATTTGAACTTGAATGGAACTCCCAGCAGTTTTGAAACATATCTAGTTTTCTTCATTGCCTGGAATAAATGACTGTCCTCAGCTAACAGCAATTCAGATTCATCATTGAACTTGATCATCGATTGCCAGACAGTAGCTACTTTTCCCCGGAATGCTCCGCCTTTTCGATCAACCTGGAGTATTGAAATTTGATTTACTTCGGAAGGATTCAAATCGGTCGTATATTCCACCTCTCCCTCAGGACTTACTTTCATTAAATTAATTTTACCCTGGGGACTTCTAAGCAACCGGATTGAATCATACCGTTTGCAGTTGCGATACCGATCCCTGGCCAATAATACATCCAAAAGCCAGCAGCCGGCTAAAATTAGGATTATGAAACCGGCATATTCTTCAATATGGTACATCAGCAAAGAAAATAGGCAAAATAGTGCAAAGGCAATAAAATTTCCGGTTTGATCAAGTTCATTTTCCCCTCGGAGCAATTCATCCCAAATCAGCCCTAATATTTTACGATAAACAGCCTCTACATACATCCCGACAATCGCGACCGGATAAATAAGCTTGGCGAAGACACCGTCTACAACGTTTGGAATTTTAGATGTCATAAGCAATTTTGCCGCTTTCTTAGGACGGGAACTAAACTTGGCAAAAACAATTCCGCAATTGAGGCACTCAACACCTTTATTTTGACTTTCAAAGCCGCATTTGGGGCATTTCATAATTGATCTCCGGCGGGTGAGTCAAAGTCTCGATTGTCAAAAAATAATAATAAACGACTGAATCGGAAAAAACGCCGGTCAGTTGTGGCATAGCAACAAATAGTCTTAATCTCCATGAACCAACCAGGGCAAGCGAAGGCTATTAAAAAAATTGATCAATCTCTATTTTTTTGGCAATTAAAATAATCCACTCACAACCATCGCGGTTAAGGTCGTGTGCAGCAAAACATCCTTAATTTATCCAAGACTAGGGCTGCCTTCAAAAGCCAGGTATCAACTAACATATTGGCATTTTATTAAATTTCTTTAATAAATCAAATATGCAACGTTATTGCTTAATCCTTGCCAAAGGGAGTGAATCGTGATTGATCCGACCGAGATGGTTAGTAAAACGCATGATAATCCGACGGTGATCATTAAAAGGAAAAGGCAGCCAAAGAAATAAATCTGGCTGCCTTCGTACCCGCCAATATTTAATATTTAAGATGCGACCCTGTTTTTTTCTCTGATTTTAAACCGACGAAAGAGAAACATAAATGCCATTGAAGTTAAATCGCTTCAATGGACTTCTTATGTGGCTGATCCAAAACTTTAATTTATTACATTGTCCCTAAGATTGCCTCAAAAAACTTAGAGCCGAAGGCAATTACTTCCGCATTCGGCTGGGTGACTATCGTATCGGTATAGCGGTCGACGGGGATACGGTCTGCTTTATCAGATGTTTGCACCGCAATGAGATATATCGATACTTTCCGTAGTAAGCAAGCTAGCCGCTTGTCCATTTTAATATCTTTTCCCGCCCAACGCCCCTGGTTCATTCAGGTCATTTAGAACCAGCCACCAATACAAAAAAGGCAGTCAAAGATTATTCTTCAACTGCCTTCATTTTCACTGATATTTAATATTTTAGATGCAACCTTCTTTTTTTCTCTGTTCATTGCTCTCTTTTATTATCGGTACTTTTAAAATAATTTCTCCTTTTTAACAAATACAGAATAAATAAGACTTGAAAAAGCAATAACAGATAAAAAAAGAGAGTGGAGTCTTTTGCCTCGTGATCCGTATAATTCGTATTTGTCATGATGGAAAGAATTTTCTCGCTCGATATATAAAAATTATTTAGAAGAAAATTACCAAACATAATAACAGAATAGCCAATCAAAATCTTCCATAGCATATAGTTTCTTTTATAGAAACCGATTGCACAAGCCACACAAACAATACTATTGGTAAGCCACAAAATATTTGCAATATTACCATATATTAAAATTCCATAAAATGGGAAAATGTTTTTGTTAACCTCAAAATATATTGCTGCTGTCCACATTAAAAACAAACTGATGAGTTTAATATCCAAAGGTGTTTTAGTCTTTACTTTCATATAAAGCCCGTATCAAATTTTAAACTACTATTACTATTTCTGTTCTGAAGTACATTTGTCATGACATTCTATTAGTTGCTCAAAATCTCGTTTTTCTATGAAAGCAACAGTGTCAATCACCACGCCGGCCTGGCAAGATCTCTTTAAAAATCGACAAATCAGGACACCACGCGAATCGCCCCCGGTCGCCCCAATACAATCTTTCATTCCTTCAGTACAAGTTTTGTTGCGCTTCTCGAAGCGTATAACTGAAGGGTTATCTTCAAGGCATTTGCTCATACATTTACCGTAGGCTACGAAACAGAGCCCAGTTTCCTTTAGATCGTCAGATATCTCCTTCCAACTGGGTTTTTTTACTCCTTTCGGTGGACCGCCAGTAGTACTCAAGCTTCTCGAAAACCAATCTAAATGACTAACAGGAGATTGTTGCAATCCCCAGGGATCAATTAGATTCAATGGATTGTTAAGTACATAATGATATAAAGTTGTACTCACTCCCCAAAGCCCGATCGGATCAGCCGTCATGTATCGCCCAACAGTAAAGTTAAAATATCTGAACCAATTATATCTTAGCCCTGACTCTTCGTCGTAATACTGCCCCGGGAACCTCAGATTATTTTTAATCGTAGCGGAAGGATCAACGTCTGCTTTCCCAAACGAAGAATACGTCGCCGACCAGACTGTCGTTCCATTGATGGCAGTAAGTTTTTGAGGAGTTCCCAAGTGGTCATTTTGATAGAAGTAATATTGACCATCAATTTTCATAAACAGCGGATCAGTTGTCCAGGTTGATCCCGGCTTGTACCCATAGGACTTGTTGACATTGCCGACAGCATCGACTTCCGCCACCAGCCCTTCATCCGCGTATACAAAGTAAGTACGAACGCCATTGACTTCTTTCCACAGTCGTCTGCCAAACGGGTCATAGTGATATGAAGATATCAAAGATCCGGAACCGTCCTCAACTCTTTCCAAACGGTCCTCTACATTGTAAATGTAGTTGGTAACCTTACCGGCATCCGTCCTTTTGATCATGTTGCCATTGGCATCGTACTCGAATGTTATGCCGGCATAATCCTGAAGCTCGTTATTGTCATTGTAGCTCCAGTCGCCGGCCACACCCTCTGCCGTCAGCCGGTTGCCAACGGCATCGTAACTAAAACCTTCATCAACCCGAACAGGGTTGCCGGCACTGGTCAAACGATACAGATCATCATATCCATAGCCATATTCACCATGTTCTGTGGCTTTGGCAGTGATGTTGTCCATCCTATCATAAATGTACTGATAATTCAGCACTATATTTTGGGCCGGATCTTTGGCAGTGATCGCCTTCACGCGCATAAGCGGATCGTAGTCATATTCGCGCTTGCTGCCGCCAGGTAGGATAACCTCAATGGGCCGGTTCCACTGGTAGGCACTATATGTGATATACCCTGCCCCCGGTATGTTGACGCCGGTCAACTGGTTGTTGTCGTCATAGGTGTAATCATAGGTGATACCGTCTGGGCCGATAAAAGCCTTTTTCAGGCCGTTGTTGTAGTAGGTGTAGGCGTTGGCCATTTCAAATGACCCGTAATTGATTGTCTCGGACAGCTTGCGGTACAGATCGTCGTATGCGTAGACAGCCGAGGCGATGCCGTCGTCATAGCCGCTCAGATTGCCGGCCCGATCATAGGTAAATGCAACAATTTTGACCGGGTCGGCGTCATCGGAAGCTGTATAATAACGGATTTGGACCAGACGACCGGCATCGTCGTACTCGTATGCGGTTTTCTGATTCTTGGCGTCGATTTCTTCGATCAAGTTGCCGACATCATCGTAATCATATTCAGTTTCCTGACCTTCGGGCCGGATTTCCTTGACCAGACGGTTGTTCCTGTCGTACTCGAACCAGGTGGTGTTGCCTTGGGCATCCGTCAGGGCCGTCAGGTTGTCCCGGTTGTCGTAGAAATAGGCCGTATCCTGATTCAGCGCATCAGTGACGGCTGTCAGCCGGTTTAATGGATCGTGGTCATAAGCGGTGGTTTTATCTTCTTTGTCCGTGCGGGCGATGAGGTTGCCGGCTGCATCGTAGTCAAAATCCGCTATATAAACCTCGGTGTTACTCAACACATCTTTTTCAACCTTCTTGCGGCCGCGCTCGTCATAAGCGAACTCCTTGGCGAACGTTGGATAGGTGATCCGGGAGGGCTGATTAGATGCACCGCCGGCGCCGTCACAGGAAGAACAACCCGAGCCTGTGTCATCATCATATTCCATCCCGATTTCATTGCCATTGCCGTCGATTGTTTTTACCAGGCGTCCATCCAGATCGTACTCATAACGAATTTCTTTGCCTTCGGCATCGACCTGCCGGAGCAGTTTGCCGTCCGCATCATTTTCATAGGCCGTCTTATTGCCTGCTGGATCGGTTACTAAGGTCAGATTGTTGTTCTCGTTATAATCATACAGTGTTTCTTTGCCCATGGGGTCGACCTGCCGAATCTTGTTGCCGGCTTCGTCGTAGTAAAAACGATTCACATTGCGGTATGGCTCGTCAGTGTTTACAATCGGATCGGTCACAGACGCCAGACGACCGGCTTCATCGTATTCATAAATCCATTCCTTGCCGCGGGCATCGATTTTGGTGAGCACGTTGCCCATGGCATCATGGCTGGTAAAAAGGGTGACACCCCCTTCCGGGTCGGTAATCGACGTTAGGTTGCCGGACGGATCGTAAGCCATCACGGTCAAGGCTTCCGGCGTATTGGCATCTGCCAGCCGTTTGGTGCTCAGCAGGTTGCCGTCGGCATCATAGGTATATTCCGTCTCGCGCTCATAGGCAGTCCCAACCGCTTCGATCTTGCGGATCAGGTTGCCGGATTCAGTGTATTCATACTCGGTAACATGACCGTTTTCATCGGTTCGCTTGATCGCCCTGTTGAATTTATGCTCGTAGTCAGTAGCGACAAAGCTGCCGTCCGGATAGATGATCTTGGTCAGGTTGTCCCACTCGTCGTATTCTTTGCGGGTGACATGGCCCTGTTCGTCGGTAACCAGCAGATTGCGGCCGTCTTTAGCGATCTTTTGCACGGTGCGGCCGTTGATATCAACTCGGCGCGTCTCGAATTCGCGGTCGTACCAGACTTCTTTGATTCTGCCGGCAGAAGACTTAATTCGGGCGTACTGTTCCCCGGTTGAGTCATCGAATTCATACTCGAAGAAAAATCCTTCGCCCCGGCTGTTCACCACCGAGGCCACCCCGTCGTACTTGTCATAGGATACCTCGATGATGCGTCCGGCAGGCTCGATAATTTTTTCCAGCCGCCCCTGGTTGTCGTATTCAAACTTGGTTTCATGTCCCAGCACATCGGTGACTTTGCTCAATTTCCCATTGACGTAGCTGTAATCAACCCGGCGTTTGGCAGCGTCTAACACCGCCGTTACCAAACCGTTGTCATCGATTTCATACCACAACACCTGATTGTCATTGCGGTCGGCCATGCCGGTCAGTTTGCCGTCCTGGTACAGCAATTTTGCCAGAACACCGGTGCGGTTGCCGTAAGCAGTTACATTGCCGGTGGCATCGTAAGCGATCCATCCGCCTTTGGGGTCTTCCCAGCGATAGCCGGTGTCGGTCTTGACGATTCTAAAGATATCATGAACAAATGTTTCGGAACCGGTCGAAGACTTCTGATAAGCGACGCCGCCTTTATTAATGGAATCAATGCCGCCTCCGATCGAAGCCGGCTTAAAATCGATCCGATTGCGGTCATGCTCCCAAAGCCACCGATTACCGTAATACCAGCGTTTGGCTTCGATTGTGCCACCCGGGGCTTTGACGGCCAAATCTACCCGGTCGCGATAGTATTCCCGCATCACCAGGTTGACCGATGAGCCGGTGTCCTGAAACATGTTGCCGAAGGTATCCTTGAACCAACAGGGCGCACAGAATTTCTCCTGGCGCGGCGGATCGGGAAAACACTCCACTCCCTCGATGGTCCGCGGCGCCGGAGCCGGCGATGAGACACTGCCGCCGCCGATCCGGCCGCCAATGTTCCAGGTGCCGCCACCGCCACCGGTGCTGACACCGCCGCTGCTGCCGCCGCAGGTGCCGTAGGTGCGCGTCCAGCTGATGGTGCCGGAGCCCCGCGTCCGATCGCCGTTGGCACAATCATAGCCGTAATCGACTCTGGCAGAGCGGCGGTACGTGTTGCAGCCCCCGCCGGTGGCCGAGCCGTCATCGGCCGGGTCCAGCGACTTGACGCTCGTGATGCGGTAGGGGACCGTAATCCGCTCTTTGGCTTGCAGAATGTCGGGCAAACCACCGATCACCTCGTAGATGAAATACCCATCATTTGACGGCAGGTTGAGCTTGACATCATCTGCACTGACTAATCCGTAGTTGGTCAGGGTAAACTCGCCGTTGAAGACTTCCCCGACCTTCATCTTCGGCAGGGTCACCGAGGCCGGTTCGATCACCACCACGGCGGCGGGTACATCGGTTTCGTAGGTGGCCGACAGCACGATCTCGTACTTGTCCTCGATGGCAATCTCTCTGACTTCCCATTCCACGGTGACCAGGGTGTAATCCAGAAACACTTCCTGGTTAGCCGTCACCCCCGGCTTGATCCACACCCGGCCGATGTATTCCTGGTGATTCTTGGCCGTGATACGAACCTTGTATTGACCTGAGGGGATGGCGTTAAACTCGGCCTCACCCTTGTTGTCGGTGTAACGGGTGTAGGTTTCGGTTAAGACCGCCTCGTTTTGCAGATAGACCTTGGCGCCGGAAAGCCCCTGGACGACCTCGTTGCTGTTCGTCTTGGTGGTGCCCGTGTAAATATCGGAGACCTTGAATATCGCATTGCCCTGCCCGTGTTGGGTGACCGCCACGTACAGGTTGATGTGGGTGGTGGCATAATTGGCGGATTTCACCCGCAGGCGATATTCATAATTGCCCTCAGCTACGCTGTCGGTGGGTGAAAACGAAATGCCGACGCGGCGCGTGGCGCCCACCGCAAGCTCGCCCTGATTGCCGGCGGAGGTCAGATAAAGCCAGTTCGGCGCCGGGCTGCCGTCCTTGTGGTGCAGGGAAAGACGGACGTCATAAAGCGGTGCCAGTCCCTTGTTTTTAAGTGTCACGGTTTCGCCGACGGTCTTGTCCTGCGCAACACCGGTTTCCACGTGATTGGGCGTAAAGGTCAGCACCGGTTTGGATTCGGAAAACCGGGTGTTGACCGTCACCTTGGCCCAGGCTCCCGGCGCGGATTCGTCACTTTTGACCTTAAGCACCAGTTTTCCGGTCGCATCCGCCGTGTTGTCGGCCCAGATGCTGAACGGCAGGGAAGTTGACTTATTGCCCCCCCACATAGGATTTGGGGCCGCCGATGTTCAGGTGTACGCCCGGGAGGTATTGACCGCCGGGCTGATCGGCGGCGTCGTACTCCAGCCGCAGGTTGTTGACGGCGGTACCCTGGCCGGTGTTCACCGTGATGTTAACCTTACTGGTGTAATTTTTGGGAGCGCTTAAATTGATGGTGGCCGGTGTCACACTGACCCGCTTGATGGTAAACTGGCCGTGCACCGGCTTGTCGGTGCGGGCCGGGTGCACCGCCCTAACTTTATAAATCCCGGATTCTCCTTTGAGCGGTTTGAAAGTGTGGGCAAAGCTGCCGTCCGGGTCAGTGTATACGTTGTAGGTGCGCTCAAAGCCGCGCAGGGTGACAACCAGTTTCAGCGGCACGTTGGGTAACGGATTTCCGGTGCCCTGCTCCAAAGCCCGGCCCGCAATCACAATGTCCTCGCCGCCGTAGGTGGTTTGCGGGGAGATGCCGGTCACCGCGCCGTAGTAGCTGGTGTCGGCCAGGGTGATGGTGTGGGTGCCGGCCAACCCTTTCATGGCCACCTGGGTGCTCTTGCCCTGGTGATAATAGACATTGGCTATTTCCAGACGCAGGATGACATCATCCGGGGCCCCGGCCGGCACCGGCATGGTCAGAAAATCCGAGGTGTAGCTTTCGCCCGCCGGGATGCGCGCCACGGTGTTGCCGTTGGACAGGGTGACGATGTTGGCACCGACATTCTGCTTAAACCATTTGGCGGTCAGCACGTTGTCGTCTTTGTCCACCAGGTAGAATTTGATCTGATTCGAAGCCGATTTGCCGGATTTTCTAGCGGTCACGACTTCGATTTCCGCATCTCCGGTGTTTTGGAGCACAAAGCGCATTTTGCCCGACGCGGCCCGGGTAAACTGCTCGTTCAAGATCTGCAGCACCAGTATGCCGTCGCCCACATCGATGGTTGAGGAGCGGATGATCTTGACCGTTTCACCGCTGTTGGGCTTGACCTCGAGGGTGGTGACCATATTCGCCGCATCCGGCAGATCGTCATAGCCGCCCACCACGACCGGAATATTGGCGGACTCGCCGGCTTGCAGGCTGAATTTATCCGACGTATGGTTGCGGCCGTCCACTTTCACTTTGAGATAAATGTTGCCGACCGCCTTGGAGGAGCTGTTGGCGACCCCGAACTCCAGGCGGTTCATGATGCCGCGCTTGAGTCGCACGGTCTCGTCAAGGGCGGCACTCAGCTCGGGCAGGGTCAGACTCCGCGGCAAGCTGTCGTTGCCCTCGCTGACGGCCACCAGGGTGTAGGTGCGCGTATCCCCGGAATAGCCCACGTCCGTAAAACTGCGGTCGGTCAGCAGTCCGGTGTTGAGTTTGGTGCCGTCCTGAACAGTTCCAAGATAGAGGTCATAGCCCTCCACGTGGACGGCTTCCGGATGGCTCCAGCTGATCACCGGCAGGCTGAAGTCCTGCTGCACCACGGTAATGCCGGATACCGGCAGCAGCGCGATATCGAGATAAGCCGGCGTACAGGGCGCCAACTCGTTGCCCACCGCATCCACCGCGGTGATCATGTAGTAGTGCTCGGCTGGGGAAGGATTGAAATCGATCCAGAACGTCTGCGAGAAGCGGTGCTCCACCCGGGTGGCGTCGGCCACCGGCGTGGTCGCAGCGGCCGCCCGATAGAAGGCGTAGGTGACCGGCTCTGCCGTGGCCGATGCGGTCCAATCGGCCCGGATGCCCTGGGAAATCAATGCCAGGGCCAGGCCGGTGGGCGGCGGCGGCGCGGTGGCATCGGATAACGCATTGACCGGGGCGCTCATTCCGCTGGCCGACTCCTGCCCGTTGTCGCTGCGGATGCTGGCCACGGCATAAACGTAGGTCCCGTCTTCCTCCGGCACGTCGGTATATTGCAAATCGCCGTTGATGCGGGCATATTCGCTCAACTCGCTTTCCGCCGGACCCCGGCGGTATAGCAGGTAGGCGACCGCCCCATCCACGGCATTCCAGCTAAGCTTGATCCGGCCGCCGGACAGGGCCTGGCCGGTCAGCCCGCCCGGCACCGCCAGCGGCGGCAGATCGCCCTGGTAGACCTGGAACTGATTGCCGCCTTCGATCTTATGGCTGATATTGCCCAGATCATCTTCAGCGGTATAGACGAACTCCAGGGTTTCGACGCCGTCGCCACCGGCATCGACCGGCAGGGTAATGCTGCCCAGCCAGGTCTCGGCATCGCCGGACTGGGTTTCAATCCGGCTGAGGTTGTCGATGAGTATCTGCTGGCCGCCCTGGCTGGGCAGCAGATAGCCGAGCTCGATTAAGGAACCGGACCTGCTCTTTTCGCTCAGGCCGGCCGTCACCTGGAGGACGGCCGGATCCTGGTCATCGTTTCGAATCGGCGAAAGCGGCAGCACGACCAGGCGGCTGACGGCCGGTCCGTCCGTGTCGATGAGAATGTTTTGACCTTCATCAATTATGGTTCCCCGGTTGCCGGCAAGATCCCGTGCGGAAAACACAGCCCAGGTCCGGGCGCTGGGGGTGTCGGCCGTGATGGTGATAAAGCCGGTGTAGGTCCGGGGTGCCGAGCGGGTCAAATCCACCGAGATCGGTACGCCGCCTTCCGGGGTCAGGGTAAAAAACGGATCGCTCTGCAACGGCTCGCTCACAGACAGCAGGATGTCCAGCCGCCCGGGCGCCATGGCCCCGGTGGCCGGGTTCACGTTGCCCTGGGGGTGGTATTGTACCGCCACGGCACGGGGGCTGGTTCCGTCGGCTTCGGCAGCCGCCTCCTCGGACAGATCGCTTTCGTTGCCGGCCGCATTGCGGGCGGTCACCCGATAGTACCAGGTGCCGTCGGAGCCAGGCAGGTTGTCCCGGGCGGTACCCGGAATCAGGCTGGTATTGACTTTGACGGCCGCAATCTTGTCGCTGAAGCCTTGGCTGGCCCGGTACAGGTTGTAGCCGGAAACCGGTGTATCCGGCGGCGCCTGCCAGGTCAAACGGATCTTGCCGCCGGCCAGGCTGGCAGCAGACAGGCCCGTGGGCGCCGCAGGTATGGTGATGTCCAGGATTGCATAGACCGCGCTGCTCTTCGCCCCGGGACCGCTGCGGTTGACGGCCTGAGCCTCGAGCTTGTTCTGGCCTTCCGCGAGCGTCAGAGTGGTTGAGAAGTCGCCCTGGGCATCAACGGCCAAATCTTCGACCACCACCAGGTCATTGTTGTAAAGGGTTATGGTGGTGTTTTGGGGCGCCGAGCCGGAAACCGCAATCTGAGCCCGGTTGACGGTTGACCCGTCAGATGGTCGGGTAATCTGCGGTGCGGCCGGCAAGGCCATGTCCACGCTGAAACTGTAAGTTTCAAGGGTGATGTTGCCCAGGGTGTCAAATGCGGCAATGGTCAGGGTATGCGCCCCGTCGGCCAAATCCGTGATATCGATATGGCAGGTGTAATCCGGGCCGCTGTAGTCGGTGCGTATCAGACTGCCGTCCACCGAGAATTCCACCCGGCTCACCCCTGCGCTGTCGACGGCCCCCAACGATATCGTAGCCGAATTATCGACCAGGTATCCAGGCTCCAATGCAACGCTGCCGATCAGAATGTCGTTGATCTGCGGCCCCTGGCTGTCGACCACCGGGGCCGCGCTCACCGTCGTGACCGTTTGGCGCTCGCCGTCGGACAGGTTCACGGCGGTTACGGCAAAGTAATAGGTAGTATTGTTCGCCAGCCCGGCCACCTGGGCGCCGGTGCTGCTGGTGACGACCGCCGCCGCCTGACCCTGCACCGAGGTGAAATCGTTCAAGCTCGCATAGACCCGGTAATGTTTGACGTGTTCCGCCGGAATGGCCGCATTCCAGGTCAGTTCCACCTTGCCGCTGTGGGCGACGGCGGCCAGGCCGGACGGGTTGTCCAGCAGGGTGTAGCCGGTGATGTGCTTCCCACTGCTTTCGTTGCCCTGGGTGTCGCGGGCATAGACCGCCAAGTCAAAGGTGGAGGAAGAGCTCAGACCGGTCTTTTCAAAGCTGGAGTCCGGGTTCGGTCCCTCTAAAAATATGCAGGATTCCTGCTCGAAACAGACCCGGTATCGGGCCAGGTCGGTCGAGTCGCTCGGGCTCCAGGTAAAAATCAGCCGGTCGGCAAAGGACTGAACCTTCAGATTGCTGACATCGGCCGGCGGGGCATTGTCCGCCGGGCTGCCGACCGCGGTCGTCACATCGGTCCTGAAATTGCCGGTCTGATCCACGGCGACCACGGCAAAATAATAAGACGTACCGGCACTTAAACCCGGCAACGGAAAGGTGAAATTTCCGGCAGGGGTGCTGCCGATCGGTGCCAGAAGCGTTACATCGCTAAAATCCGCACTCTGCTGATAGATGCGGTAGGTCGCGACATCGCCGTGCAGGGATTCATCATAGCCGCTCCAGTCCAGGGTGACCCGGGTGCCGTCGCCACGGCCGTCTACGCTCAGGGTGTCGACCGGCAGCGGGGCCACGTCATCATAGACGATCTCAACTACCACCGCATCGCTCTCGTTGTCGGCCCGGTCCCTGGCCGCAAAGGTGAAAAAATTCGACCCGCCGGCCAGGGTCACGGTCTTGTCCCAGGTGGTGCCGGCCGTATTGCCGATGATCTGCTGGCCGTTCATGTAAACGGCGGTATAGGCCTCGCGCGTGCCGCTGATGGTCTGGACCGGATTGACCGTGGGAGAGGCCACCGGATCGACGTTGGGGGCAGCCGGTGCGATGGTGTCCACGGTGAACTTAGACTGATGGACCGCACCCTGGTTGCCCAGCCGGTCATTGAGCTGCAGGCTGACCGTGTAGATCGATTCGGCGAACGGACTGTCCGGTGTAAAGACGAATCGGCTGTCGCCCTCAATCGCCCAATCACCAGGCACCGTTGCAAAGCTGTTATCCAGCACCCGGGTAATGGAGCCGTCCAGATCCAGGCTGGTGGTGGCTTCGGCAAACCCGACCACCACACGTTCCGGCCGGGTGTTCAAAATGCTGTCGTCCGCCGGACTAATAAAGGTAATGGACGGTGCCACCGAATCCACCAGAATGGTGACCGTCTGCACGTCGCTTTGATTGCCGGCCCGATCCTTCAGGCTGATGTTCAGGGTGTTGTTGCCCTGGCTCAGATTCAGGCTCTTGGACCAGTCACCGGATCCCACTGCCACTTGCAGCACCCCGTTGATCCACACCCCGGTATTGGCTTCCCGCATGCCCTCGAGGGTCACGCCGGTGACATTGGATTCATTGATCGCCGGAGCGACCCGGATCACGCCGCTGGCTACCGAGCCGCCTGTGATCTGCGGTGCGGCCGGCGCAAGGCGGTCCACCGTAAACGCATAGGCCTCCGCCGCACCGCGGTTGCCCATCTGGTCGATCAGTTGAATGCTGACGGTGTAGGTGGCATCCTCGAAGGTTTCGGTCGGGATGAAGGAAATGCGATCAATGCCGTCATAGCTCCAGGTGCCGTCCACCTTGTCACCGCCGCTGTCGGTGATCGCGTAATCCGTCGAATCGAAATCAAGCCCGCTGGTGGCCTCGGCCAGTTCAATGGTAATCCGAACCGGGGCCGTGCTCAGGAAGCTGCCGTTGAGCGGGGCATTGGCTGTGACCGTCGGGGCCACGGAATCGACAAAAATGTCTACAAACACGGCCGGACTTAGATTGCCGGCCGCGTCAACGGCGGTAATCTCAAGGGCATTGTCCCCCTGGTTCAGGCTCAAATCCACCGACCAGCCGCCGGAGCCGATGGCTACGGCGTCGACGCCATTGATCCGCACGCCGCTGTTATCCTCCCGGGTGCCGCTGAGGATGACTTCAGCCAGGCTGGAGCGGTTTGCAAAAGGACGGACCTGAAGAATACCGGTGTTGACGGTGCCGCCGGTGATCGCCGGTGTGGCCGGTGCCAGTCCGTCCAGGGTAAATGCGCCGCTGTATTCAGCCGAATTTGCGGCCATGTCGACGGCTGACACCGATACGTTGAAATCCCCGTCGGGCATGGGTCGGTTGGTGGGAGTAAAGACGAACTGATCGTTGTCTTCGCTGACGCTGCCGGCAACCGGATCGCCGGATTCATCCAGAACCTCGATGCTGGAAATTACCGCGTCGTCATCCACCGAGCCATGACGGTCAAAAAGGGTGATGACGATCTGATCGGCAACCGCAACAATGCTGCCGTCGGCCGGATCCAGGCTCACCAGCTCGGGCGGCTCGGTGTCCTCAAAAGGCGCCAGGGACAACAGGCCGTCGCCCTCCGCCAGTAAGTAGCCGACGACCTCGGAGGAATGAGCGGTTTCCGCATCATAGGTCGTATCCTCTTCCACCATTACTTCCACGACAAAGTCGGTCAGGTTGCGGTACCGCAAACCGGCGTTGTCGCTGCCGTTGTAGGTCTCAATCGCCGCCAGGAATCCCGGCACTGTGGAAAAGCCGCTGAAGGTGATTTCGTGCCAGCTTTCATTGACTTCAGCAGAAGTCAGGCCGGCCTTGTAAGCCGCACCGTCAAGATCCCCGCTGCCCGCTTCAACCGCCAGCCAGCCGATGGTTTCGGCGGAGCCATGGGGCGTGGATTTATTCTCTTCTTCTTCCAGGGCGACAGCAAAACCCGTCTGGCCGACATTCTTGAGGCGGGTTTTCACCCAGTGGGGATCGTTGTTGGTCTGGACCTGGCTGAAGACAACCGGGATATTGGTAAAATATGGCGGCGCCAGATCGACCGGTTCGAAGTCGCCGGCCAGCCTTGCGCCGACCGTCGTATCCGTATCCAGGGTGCCGGTCTTCAGCAGCCCGCCGTCGGGCAGTTGCCAGTCGCCCGCCTCGAATACAAAATAGCTGACGGTTTCGGCGGCATGCGCCCCGCCGTCGGCTGTGCCCGGCACTTCGTGGACCTTGAAGCTAAAACGGTCGGACTGCACCCGGGTGATCCGCACCACGGCCGGATCGCCTCCGTTGTCGGAAACCGGTTGGGCCAGGACCACCGGATTCTGGTAGGCGATGGTAAAGTAGATTGTCTGTTCATCGTGGCTGAGGTCGGTGATCACGCCGTGCTCACCGACCACGCCGCCCGGGTTCTCGCGCAACGTAATCCCGGTGATCGTCACCCCCGGGCTTTCGTTGCCGTCGCCGTCAACGGCCGTCACTTCGAAGAAATAGGATGTCGCCGGCGTCAGGCCGCTTTCACGATGCTCGAGCTGGGTTGACTCAAGGGATACCCCCGTGGGGTCGCCGTCAAAATAAACCCGGTAGGCGGCCAGATCGCCGTCAGAATCAGGGGACGGTTCCCAGGTAAAGGTCAAGCTGGTAGTGCCGCGAATTACATCCAGGTCGTCAACATCCTGCGGCGGGATGGAATCGACGGGCACCCCCATCACCGGTGATACCGTAGTGAATGCGTTGCCGGCCAGATCCACGGCCACCACCGCAAAATAGGCGGTCTTTTTTCTGGTCAGATTCTCCACCGTGAAGGTGAAGATCCCGGCCGGGGTGCTGCCCCGATCCGTCAGCCCGGAGATATCCGTGAATTCGGCTTCTTCGGCGTAGATCTCGTAATGGTGCACATCGCCGTGCGCGTTTTCATCATACCCGCTCCAGTCCAGGGTCACCGTCGTGCCATCGCCTTGTTCGTCAACTGACAGGGTGGCTACGGCCGGCGGCGATTCGTCGTCAAAAACGATTTCAACATCCGTCGCCGGGCTCAGATTGCCGGCCGGGTCACGGGCCACAAACGTAAATAGATTCGACCCATTGTTCAATGACACCTCATAGGTCCAGGTGGTTGCCGACGTGGGGGCGATAATCTCCTGGCCGTTTAACAGGATCGCGGCCTCGGCCTCCTTGGTGCCGGTGATCCTCTGGGTGGGATTGTGAGTCGGGGTGGACACGACGTTCACCACCGGTGCGGTCGGCGCCGTGGTATCCAGCGTAAACCGGTACTCCAAGGCCGGCCCCTGGTTCGCCAATTTGTCCTCCAACTTGATGTTCACCGTATAGGTGGAATCGGCGAACGGGTTCTGCGGAGTAAAAACCAGCTGGTTGCCATCCACCAGATCCCATGATCCGGCCACCTCATCGTAGTTGCCGTCTCTGATGATTTTGACGGTATTGGCCATATTGAGACCGCTGGTCGCTTCCATAAAATTAACGGTGAAGTTGGCAGGCACTGCATTTAAGAGGCTGTCGTGGGACGGCGCCACAGATTCAATAGCGGGGGCTGTCGTGTCTACCTGGATATCGACCAATTCAGGTTCGCTTGGATTTCCGGCCCGGTCTGTCAGCCAAATTTCAAGCTCATTATCGCCGTCCGATAAAGACATATTCACCGACCAATCGCCGGATCCCATCTCGACATACCGGGCGGTTCCTGAATTATAACCATGCATTAAAATATCTTCCACTATCGAACGTTCAGAAGATGACAAGGGTCGGTTATAAATCAATAATTTTGATATGTCGCCATGCCAGCTCCGGGAAAAGTTTCGATCTTTGGAGAACCGATTGGCCTGCACATTACCGGTTGTGATGAGGGATAGCGTCAGGAACTGATTATTTGGCAGAACAGTGGTTTTGCCATTGACGGGCGCGCCGCCGTTAATTCTGGTTTCACCGTTTTTTACAGAAGAATGAGCCCATACAGAACTCCAAATTTCACCGTTTTGACCACGGGTGAAGTGGTATGACGATGAATCTCCCAACAAGAATGATCCATAGCTGCCGGCGGATTGCTGCCTAACAACCCAAAAAACGGTGCGAATATTGCTTATTCTTGGAAAAGTAAAATATTTATTGTGACTCGAGTCAAAATTGATGACGCCTTCACCATGATAGATGTCAGGCATATAAATTGGTGCAACGCTGCCGGACGCAGTTAAATGTCTATTATTCCCCGACTTGTCTCGCCATTGTGTTACCTTTCCGTCAGTTTCCGTGATGGTTGACCGGTCACTGGCATCGACCCAAAGAGATAGCCCATCCATCACAAATACGGGAGCATCATCATTAACGATTTTAATCCAAACTTCAGTCTCATCCTCGCGGGTGCCGTTGAGGGTAATGTGCCGTGTGCCGGAGGTATTCAGCGTCGGGCGCGGCTGGATGTTGCCGGTCACCGCGGGTTTGGCCGGTGCGATGCCGTCGACCGTGAAGGTAAACTCGTATTCCGCTGAATTGCCGGCTTCGTCGCCGGCGGTCAGGCTGACATGATAGGTGTCATCGGGCAGATTATCAAAGAGCAGCGGATCGAAAATAAAGACGTCCCCGCTCACGGTCACGGCGCCTTCAATGTTCTGGCCGGCATTGTCCCGAACCTGGAAAGCGGCAGCCGTGGCATCATGGTCGATGGTGCCGTTGCGGTCCAATAGGGTAATGTGAATCTCACTGACAGACTGCTCCACGGCATCGTCAGCCGGCACGGTTCCGCTCAATTCGGGCGGTTTAGTGTCGATATAGAGATCGGCAATCTCTGCCGTTGAAAGAGCGTAGTTGTAGATTCTCAGGTCGTCGATCTGACCGCTGAAAAAATCAGTAGGATTCGTGTCCCATTCCTGGCCGATGCTGTAGTAAATTGCCGTACTCCATGGAACGGCGGATTTGGTGCCGGATTGCAGCGGTGAATTGTCCACATAAATCTCGAAACTGCCGCTGCCGTGCTGAACCAGAACCAGGTGATGCCAGACGCCCTTGTTGAGGCCACTGCCGTATTCGCTGTCTTCCGCATAGGCCGAGTAGAAAATGCCGCCGGCATTGCCGGTGCCGATCCGCGAGACATTACCCTTGCCGGCGGTATGGGCCGAGAAAATCATATTGTTTTGGTCGTTTGTTTTGGCAGCCGTCGTCTTGAACCAGCAGGCTGTGGTGACATCGTCGCCGGTTTTGAGCTCTGAGGCCAGGGAATCGATTGCAACCCAGTCACCGTTGCCGTCCAGATTGATGGCCGCGCCGTCATAGCCGGGGATGGCCGCGGTATTGCCAAAAAGAAGACCGGGATGGTCGCCGGTTTCATCGACCAGGGTCGCCCCGTCGATGCTGTCCATGGTGTAGTGGGCCACCATCCGCCGGCGCGGCGTTGCAGAGATCGCCGTGATATCGGTCTTTTCGCCGCCCGAAATATTTACGGTGGTGACGGCAAAATAATAGATTACCCCGGGTGTCAGACCCGTCATGCTGGCGGCGGTGTCGCTGACGGCCTGGGGCGTCAGGCCTTCAACGCTGGTGAAATCGGCCGAATTCTGATAAACGAAGTAATTTCCGACCAGATCGGCCGGCGCGGCCGGATCCCACGTCAGATCGATCCAGGTACCGCCGGCCTTGGCAACCAGATTGAGCGGATTTTCCAGGACCGTGGCCGCATCAATGCTGACGCCTTCACTTTCATTGCCGCTGTCATCCAGGGCCGTCACTTTGAAGGTATAGCCGGTGGCCGGCGTGAGATCAGTTACAAAATAAACGCTCTGGTCCGGAGCCAGAAGTGAACCCTGGAGATCCCCATTGAAGTAGACTTTATAATAGACAAGATCTCCGGCAGTGTCGGCCGAATGCTCCCAGCCGAAGGTGAGTCCGGTTGCGGTACTTTCCGTCGCCCTGAGATTGACGATATCTTCAGGCGGCTCGTTGTCGGATATCGTCGTAAAGGAAGTTTCAGCCGAAAAAACCGACCAACTGCCGCGGCTGTCCCGATAGCGCACCCGCCAAAAATATTGCGTGGCCCATTCCAGGATGCCGTCCGCAACGGCAAGTTGGGTTAGGTGCTGATTGTCCTCACCGCTGTCAAATAGGGGGCTATCGTAGGCCCCGCCTGCGGCTCGAATTTGCCACTGGGACGAGTTGTGGTCATCCGAATCCTGATCTGAAAAAGCAGAAGCGGTCAAAACAGCCTGCCGCGCCAGATCGATACCGCCATCAGCTGGACTTTGGTTAGTTGGCTGCTCCGGAATCTGATTCTCGAAATTGACGGTTATCGTATCCGCCGGGCTTTCATTACCGGCGCCGTCAATGGCGACGACGCTAAAAGGATTGCCGCCGACCGACAGTTCGCCTTCATATGACCAGGTTGTGGATCCCGGCGTATACGTTACCCCGCTGCTGGAACCGTTTACCAAAATCTGGACCGTATCTGAGGAACAATTCCCCTGAAAGGCAACAATATGGTTCCGGACCGTAAAATCGCCCCCGGTATTGGTCGTGATCACCGGCGCACCGGCAGGGGTCGTATCCAGAATGACCGTGATGGCGGCGGTCCCGCTTAAATTTCCCAAACCATCCTTTGCGACGACCTCGAAGACATTTACCCCTTCCCGTAGGGTTAGCGTATAGCTCCAGTTGAAATCGCCCGGAGTATGGTCAACGCCGTCCGCGGATCCGTTGATCAAAATCCAATCCGCATCCGCCAGACAGGTTCCTTCGAGTGTGAGTTCTGCAATGTCAGTTGCGAAATCGACGCCGTTGTTGGTTGTGATGACAGGATTGCCGATTTCGGAGATATACAGCGTCCCATTCTGGCCGTGGTTCCTGCCGGTCCCGCCCGCAATACTGATGTTGGCAATATTATAGGACTCGGCCGGATGCTTGGCGCTGTAGTATAAGGCGATTCTGCCCCCGGCGCCGCCGCCGCCCGTGTAGGTCGTACTGACCGCACTGCCACCGTTGGCGCTGATTGCACCGCTGCCCGTGAATTCACCCGCCGTTAAATTTATGAATCCGCCCGAACCCCCGCCGCTGCTCCGGCCATTATACATCGAGCTGTTATTGCCATTGGCTCGTATGGTTCCGTTATTTGTCAGAACACCGCCGACGCTCAAACGAATACCGCCGCCGCCATTTCCGCCAGCCCTGCCATGGCGAGTCATACGACCACCGCCGCTGCCGATTTGGGAAGGATTGGCAACTGAATCGTAGGTACCGCCGCCGTTGCCCTCGTAGCCCTTGCCACCGTTGCCGCCATGTCCGGCACCGCCGCCACTGCTGTAAGCATCGGCGCCTTTGGCCGGACCCTGCTGACTGGAATAACCGCGGCCGTTGACATCGATATAGCCGCCGGACTCCACCGTTGGCTGCCGGAAACATCCATATCGATGATATAATTCTGGGAACTGCTGTTGGAACTGTGCCTTAAATATCCGTCACGCTTGATGACTAAATTTGCCAGGGCACCTTTTTTATTGGCATAAAAATAGGCATTATCGATGGTACAGTCTTCGGCGGTCACCTCATTGGAAGCCACCACAACGGCTTTTTTGCGGATAACTAAATCGGGCAGGATCCCTGATACATAGGTAGATGCACCGGAATTATCATTATTGTCATAAATGACCCGGCCTTCAGCCGAGGTATTCGATTTGAAATAAATACTGCCGGCCGCACCAACCTGTTCTCCTGTGCCGCCATAGGCGTAAACGCTACCCGTATAGTCGTTGGTATCATAATAAATAGCGATTCTTCCGCCGGCACCACCGCCGCCCGTGTAGGTCGTACTGACCGCACTGCCACCGTTGGCGCTGATTGCACCGCTGCCCGTGAATTCACCCGCCGTTAAATTTATGAATCCGCCCGAACCCCCGCCGCTGCTCCGGCCATTATACATCGAGCTGTTATTGCCATTGGCTCGTATGGTTCCGTTATTTGTCAGAACACCGCCGACGCTCAAACGAATACCGCCGCCGCCATTTCCGCCAGCCCTGCCATGGCGAGTCATACGACCACCGCCGCTGCCGATTTGGGAAGGATTGGCAACTGAATCGTAGGTACCGCCGCCGTTGCCCTCGTAGCCCTTGCCACCGTTGCCGCCATGTCCGGCACCGCCGCCACTGCTGTAAGCATCGGCGCCTTTGGCCGGACCCTGCTGACTGGAATAACCGCGGCCGTTGACATCGATATAGCCGCCGGACTCCACCGTTGGCTGCCGGAAACATCCATATCGATGATATAATTCTGGGAACTGCTGTTGGAACTGTGCCTTAAATATCCGTCACGCTTGATGACTAAATTTGCCAGGGCACCTTTTTTATTGGCATAAAAATAGGCATTATCGATGGTACAGTCTTCGGCGGTCACCTCATTGGAAGCCACCACAACGGCTTTTTGGCGGATAACTAGATCGGGCAGGATCCCCGACATGTATGTGGATGCACCGGAATTGCCATTATTGTCATAAATGACCCGGCCTTCAGCCGAGGTATTCGATTTGAAATAAATACTACCGGCCGCACCGGCCTGTTTGCCGCTCCCGCCAAAGGCGGAAACGCTACCCTTATAATCGTTGGTATTGTAATAAATGGCGATTCTGCCCCCGGCACCACCGCCGCCCGTGTAGGTTGTACTGACCGCACTGCCACCGTTGGCGTTAATTGTACCGCCGCCCGTGAATTCACCCGCCGTTAAATTTATGAATCCGCCCGAACCCCCGCCGCTGCTCCGGCCATTATACATCGAGCTGTTATTGCCATTGGCTCTTATGGTTCCGTTATTTGTCAGAACACCGCCGACGCTCAATTGAATACCGCCGCCGCCATTTCCGCCGGCCCTGTTATGGCGAGTCATACGACCACCGCCGCTGCCGATTTGGGAAGGATTGGCAACCGAATCATGGGTACCGCCGCCGCTGCCCTCGTAGCCTTTACCACCGTTGCCGCCATGTCCGGCACCACCGCCACTGTTGTAGGCATCGGCGCCTTTGCCCGGACCCTGCTGACTGGAATATCCCCGGCCATTGACATCGATCAGTGAAGTCTCATCAATCGTTAGATCGTTTGTGATAGTCAAATCCAAAATATTGTTCTGGGCTGTGCTGTTGGAGCTGTGGGTAATCTTGGCGCCGTTAATGAGTGAAAGGCTATCGAACTGATGGGCGCCGTTTATCGTTACAGTGCAGGCATCTACTGTTATAGGCAGCGAGTCATAGGAAGTATTTGAAGCATTGATCGTCGTATTGGAGGATATGGCGACAACGGGCGACGCCGCAACTCCGGCGGATACCGTATCCAGGGCATTGCCGGAATAGTCGACGGCTACAACGGCAAAATAATATGTCGTTCCCGGGTTAAGATTCTCTACGGTGTACGTAGATTGTCCGGCACTTATTGCCGCCACTTCCGCTAGCCCGGAGACATCCGTGATGGTTGAAGTATCGACAAATATCTTATAGTACGCCACATCTCCGGCGGCTTCGTTGTAGCCACTCCAGCCGAGCGTAACGGTTGTCCCGTTGCCGTTGGGGTTGACTGTAAGTGAATCAACTTCGGCCGGTGGAGTAATATCCTGCGGGGAACTGTAAGCAATTAAGTTATCGTAATTTGCGTAGTGGGTAGCCTTAAGCCACGCTTGGGAGCGAGCAATTCGTGAGACTCTTATTTCACTTATAATACCATTAAAATAAGAAATAGCTCGGTTATCTCTTCCAATATTTATATTGCCGGTTTTTGTGTCAAAAGAACCTGAAGTAATGTTACTTGAAAATATCTCTGAGCCATCTAAATATCGCAGGGCATTGCCGGCAACAGCATCCTGAATAACAGATATTGAGTACCAAGTCCTAGTGGAAAAGGTTCCTACGCTATTGATCCAGCTAGTATATGAATTGCTTGTTATGCCACCTTCCAAATATCCAGTTGAGTCAATGCGAAATCCATATTGAGTTCCGCCATCACCGAAATTCCGAGAGATAATCGTACCGTTTGTATTTAAATTGTCTATTTTAACTTTGCCCTCAACCGTCATACTATCAGTTGATTTTAAGCTATTATCATATGGAACAATAATATAGTCATTTCCATCGAAATCTAATGCTTTTCCTCCTATGTCATCAATCAAATCACCTACGGACATATTCCCATATGGTGTCCCATGATTTTTAAAATATGTCGAATCTTTAATACTATCGGAACCCAGAGAAGGATCCTGGCTCATATGCCAAACGCCAACAAAACTTTTATCCCAAACATTTTGGGCTTGCGTTGAAGCCGTATCTCCAACAAATCCTGTGATCTTGTCAGCGGAATTGATCTTGAAGTTATCAAAATTACCGGCAAAATAAGGGTTGTCGGCCCAGGAACTTGCACTCAGTCGAATAGATACTTCATCACTGCTGCTGCCTAATGTTAACGCATTGGGCAGCGGTGTGAAATTGATGCCATCACTACTATAGTAGGCTTGAAAAGTGCTTCCGGTTCTTGTAATTTTTAGAGCACCGGCGGTATCCTCGGTGTCAATATACTCTACTGCCGGCTGAACTCCATTGATTCTCGAATCCTGGACATAACTTTGCCGGGTCGAACTGCCTAAACGACTTGCCGCTAACCAATTGCTATCGTCGATGATAACTCTAAAATATAATCCCCAGGAAGATTCCGACGGCCATGATTCCAGATCATAATCGATTTGGATATCGAAATCGCCGGAAATTTTGAAAGTCGATTCCACAAAATCGCGCTCTGAATCTCGTTCAAGGTGAAGTTTATTATCAAATATGACTGGAGAACCGGAAACGACAAACCATTTACTTGAATCCGGCAGGTTGCCATCAAACCCGTCAAAAGTGTCATTGGCAGCACTAGTTGGCCTCGAATCCTGATCCGGCATACTTTGGTTATAGTAAATATTCAGCAGCGTATCCTGCGTGGCACTAATCTCTGGCACTTTTACCCAGAGCCATGCCTCCTTATTCTCTGCATCCCAGGTTTCAATTTCAGTGTAGCATTGCTTGCCATCGGCCGTGCGCACAGCGATTTTCTTGCGATCTTTGTATGAGGAGAGTTCGTTGAACAGATTGGATGCATCAAAGTGGCCGACACCACTGCTGCCGGAAAGATGTATTAATACCGGAAAATCGGTCAATGTTTCATCGATCTTCGCGTGGTCGATGGCGCCTATAATGTGTTTGACCTGCTCTTCGTATGGGCTGGTGGGCGGGCTGAAGTTTTCCGTCCAGCGGGCCAGGCCTTTAGTTATGCGGACTTCATCGATGTACCCTCTAAAATAATAAGCCGTGCCATAGTCCCTTTGGCCCACTCGCATGGCGTCAGGAACATCGACAGATCCGCTCCAAGTTTCTGATCCCGCCAAAACCCCATCGATGAAAAGTTTAAATGTGTCTCCATCTCTAACCGCCGCCACGTGATGCCAGGTTTCGGTGGATATCGCAGTGCTTACAATATCGACAACGCCACTGCCATCGGTTCTGATCAACCATCGAACCGATCCATTCGGCGAGCTATATATCTCGATGATATTACAAAGAACATTATCATTGGTATTTTGGCCGATGATGCCGTTGTGCATCCAGCTCTCACCTGGAGGCAGCCAGATCCAGGCTTCCATGGTAAACGGGCCTGTCCCAAAATCCCAATCCAAATCGTCGGAAATCTCCAGATAGTCGCCACTGCCGTCAAAATACATGCTGCTCTGGCCGAATCTGGCCTGATCGGCTTCATGATGGGCATCGCCGTTGGCTGTAATTGAATGCCGGCGGCGGCTGTTGTCCGCAAAATCAACGCTGCCGTTTTCGTTATCGCTATGAATCATCAGCACGGTATAGCCGTCGACACCTTCGCCTAATGGAATCGCTGCAACCGAATTCACCGATTCTTGTTCGCCGCCGCTTGTATCAACGGTGGTAACGGCAAAATAATAGGTCACACCGATTGCAAGATCGTTGATATTGGCCGAAGTCGAAGAGGTGGTCAGTCGCGGCGTCATTCCTTCCACGGAGTCAAAATCGGTCTCGCTGACGTATATACGGTAGTAATCGACGTATTCTTGCGGGGAAACCTCATTCCAGCTAAGATCAATGCTTCCGTGACGGGAGACAGCCGAAAGATCGGACGGATTATCCAGCAGCGTCACCGCGCTCATTGAGGCAGGCTCGCTCTCATTGCCGTCGTCATCTACAGATGTTACCGAAAAATTATAGCTTGTGGCCGGATCCAAATCGCTGGCGACAAAGGAATGTTGGCCGCCCCCTAAGACAATGCCGGTTGGATCGTCATCAAAATATATGCTGTAGCCGGCCAGGTCACCGGCCGTATTTGCCGAATGGTCCCAGGTAAAAGTCAAACTATTATCGGTTTTGTCGGCTCGAAGGTTGGTAACGGGTTCGGGCGGGAATTCGTCCACTGTTGTGCCGGACACGGCACCGGTGGTGATCGTATGATCGGCGTTGCCGGCGTAATCCATCGCAACTACCGCAAAATGATAGTTTGTATTTCGATCTAGGTTCTCAACGGTGCAGGTAAAGTTTCCGCCACTGATCACGGCAACGGGTGATAGCGAAGACGTGTCGGAAATATCAGTAGCCTCTGCGTAGATTAAATACGAAGCGATGCCGCCTTGCTGAGATTCATCATATCCAGTCCAATCCAGTTTTGCAGTGGTTCCATCCAACTGCGTCTGCACAACCAGCGAATTTACTTCACCAGGCGCCGATAGATCGGCAGATATTGAATACAAAATCAGGTCATCGGTATTTGAATAGTTCGTGGCTTTGAGCCATGCCGCTGAACGGGCAATATTCGATATACGAATCTCGGAGATGGTGCCTCTGAAATAATACGGATCATAAACACCAACGCCGATTCTAGGTGTTTCAGTGGATTGATGAGCGATAACATCATCAGCGGTCCCTATTTCCTGATGCATCACACCGTCATTGAACAGCCGTGTCTTTCCGGCCTGGTAGGTGCCTGCCACATTATGCCATTTTCCATCATTTTCGACAGCCGTGTTCGATTTGGCATGACTGTAGATGCCACCGGTAAGTCTCGGATGAAACCCGAATTTTCCTGTGTTACCGATTATTAATGCATATCCGGTGGATGGGTGCCGATACCGATCCACGATTCTGGCCCAATCCGGGTTGCCTGAATTGACGCGTGCAAGGGCTTCAATGGTAATGTAGTCAGGCTTGAAGTCATTGTTGTCGGGCAGGTTGATGTATTCACTGCCGGAGAAAAGGTAGCCATTGCCGATCGGGCTGCTTTTGGTACGTTCAGATGAAGATAAATTAACCGGTGAACTGTGGTTTTGTCGGGAAGTAGAGTCTACTAGACTGCCGGAGGCTTGGCCAAAATGATATACCGCTCTGAAGTTATCATCCCAAACATTCTGGGCTGGTATTTCGCCCGGATCGCCGACATACTCATCGTTGTCGGCCATCTCAGGGCCATAGTAGATTTTTAGCTCGGTACCTTGGGCAGCACCGACTTCGGGCACCCTGACCCAAAGCCAGACTTTCTTGTTGACGGAATCCCAGCTTTCGATTTCGGTGTAGCACTGTTGACCGTTTCGGTCATAAATAGCCATCTTTTTTCGGTGAGGGTGGCCGTTCGGCCAAACAATGGTGCCCGAATTTACTTTGAAATTGTCGATATTGATTTCAATTGATGGTTTTTGAACACCAACAACGGCTCGCAATCGAAAATAGACATCACTGGTTGGGCAATTCGTCCAACTGGTAATCAGAACCCAGCTATTTCCATTCCAATAGTACTGTTTAATAGTCGAATTACTACGAGTAACCAGAAGTTTTCCGGTCAGGTCAGTCGTGGGAATGCTGCCACCGCTGGTCCAGCTTGACCCGTTGTAGCGCCACGCCTGATAAGCATGATTACCATAGCCGTTACGGTAGTGCCGCCACAAATTATATTGATGGGTATCTACCCGCATCTCAATCCCCAGATCCCATCGATCAACGGAAGGTCCACTCACCACCTCAAAATCCATCTGAATGTCGAAATCCCCTCTCAATCGATATGCACTCTCAACTCTGGATGTGGTGGTGGTTGCGTCGGCTTTGAGGTTCAACTGATTGTCTTTGATGCTGGCGTTTCCGGTTACAATCCAACGGTTTAAATTAATCTCGTTATTATCTTGGGAGGTAAAATCATCAGAGGGATCAAAATCCATATATTCAGAGAAAAGATCCGATGCGTCGAAGCCGTTTTGACCGCTCGCACTCGACAGATGGATCAAAACCGGAAAGTCCGTCAGGTCTTCATTGATTTTAGTGTGATCAATTAAGGCCTTCAGATAGAAACGATCCTTCGGTACTGCAGTCACTGATTGTGAAACGGTTGGCAGAGCATTACCGGAATGATCGACTGCTACAACAGCAAAGTAATAGGTTGTATTGCCACCAAGGTTATCGATTGCATAAGTGAAGTTCCCTCCATTGACGGTTGCAAATGGGGTCAGGCCGGAAACGTCAACGAAGCTGGACGTCTCAACGTAAATTCGATAGAAACTTATATCTCCCTGGTCTGCTTCGTCGTAGCCGTTCCAGTCCAGGATGATCGAGCCGTCATTTCCGGAGCTGACGTCCAAAGAGTCAATTTCTGCGGGAGGAGTATTATCAGTGCTCAAGTTGTAGAATATGAGCTCATCATTCAGTGTGAGGAAGGATGCTTTGATCCAGGCATCGGAACGGTTAGTTTTCGAAATTTGCGCGTTACTAATGGCACCATCAAAATAATTTGCGTCAAGGTCTCCCCGACGGGCAATAGACAGTTTTTGACTTGTATGCCTCCAATCCCAATTCGGGGCTAGCGTATCAGTGTCAACCAGCTGGCCATTTAAATAGGCTTTGAGTTCTTTTGTTTCCATGTCCCATGTGGCAGACACATGGTACCACTGATCGAGGGCGTACACACTTTTGATTCTACCGCTGGAGGCCGATAGATTATTATCCTGCATGTAAAAGGTAATATGGCCGGCTGACGCATCATCCGTTCTACAGTATATATACCACCGGTTGTCGAATTCATTGCTGTTTCTGTTAAAGGCAAAGGGCATATCATGACGATGATCCTCCGGCTTAATCCACATGGAGATGGAGCCTTTATTTGCGCCAAACACCGTAGATTCTCCGATATCGATAAAGTCATCTACACCATCGAAATCGATGGCTTTGCCGTTGATGCCATCCACCAGGTTGGCTGCGGACATCGCGCCGCCGGGTGTTCCATGATGGGCGTAGACAGAGCTGTCGGCAATCGAATTCGAACCGCCTGTTGGTTCTCGGCTCAAATGCCAAACGCCAACATAGTTATTGTCCCAAACCTGTTGTGCCGGGGTTTCGCCGGTAGTGCCGGCAAAGCCCGTAATGGCGCCCGCAGAGCTCACCAGAAAATTGTCGACTTCAGCAGCCACATCCGGATTGTCGTCCAAACTCCTCAAAAAAATCTGGACCTGGACATCTTCGGTGTGTTGGACGCCTTGCATTGACGTATTCGCTATTTCTACCCAACTGTCGTCCCAGTAGTAGCCATAAAAAATGTTGCCGACTCTGGCCAGGCGAATTTTTCCGAAATTGTCATCAGTTGCGGCTTGCCCCGCAGCAACCCAATCACTATCAAAGGAGTACATCCTGTATAAATCGCCGTTTTGATATTCTCGGGTTACCTGAATGATTTTATTACCGGGTGTCACCGCTTTGAGGACCAGCAGCCATCGACTTACTGACGAGGGCTGAAAGACATCGAAGTCGTATTGAATATCGAAATCACCTGAAATAGACCACCTGGATGCGATCGTTTCCTGCGACCCATTCGCTTGCAGCTTCAATTTGCCGTCCAGGATATCGGGGGTTCCAGCAAGAATCCGCCATTTTTCGCCTGCCGGAGGTCTCGCATCTTCGATCGAAAAGGTATCACTGGCCTCTGATGCAAACCTGATATCCTTGTCCGGCAGGTCCTTATCATAATAGATCTTCAACTCCGTGTCTTCAGTCGAGCTGATTTCCGGTATTTCAACCCAGACCCATGCTTCTTTGTTCTCAGCATCCCATCTTTCAATCTCAGTGTAACATTGTCGGCCGTCGGCAGCATAAACGGCAAATTTTTTGCGGTAGGGAGGTTCATCGGGCCAAACAAATTCTCCATGATTAACAACAAAATTGTCCACGAAACCAGAAACGCTGGGGTTCGTATCTCCATTCGTTAGATATACGGCGACCTCACAGTCCGTAGCATACATTTGTTGATTTCCAAGGGATATCCAATCGCCAGTCGTTTTATAGTAGAAAAATATTAAGTCCCCGGTTCTAACTAGTCTCAACGAGTAGTCCTTTATATCTCCGGCATCTGAAGACTGGACAGTCGTATTGCTGCCGCCGTTATTGTATCGGCCTCTAAAAAAAGAACCGACACTACTAAATCCCCGGCCAGCATAGCACCAATGGTTGTTGTTTTGCGGGAAATACAAAATAAGCTGGGAAATCCACCATTCTTGTACGACAATGTTGTCAATGTTCCAGTCTACCTGAATGTCGAAATCCCCGGATAGCAGGTATTTGCTCTTTACCTGTTCTTTGCCGGAAGAGGTGTCGAAGTGAAGCCGTCCATTATGCAGTTCAGGTTCGCCTTTCGAGATAACCCATCGATCGGGATCGGGATCATCACCGTTAATGCCTTCAAACGAGTCATTGGGCGAAAATTGGTTCTGATCTAACTCCTGGAAAAAGCCGGAAGCATCATACCCGTTTAATCCGGATTCTTCGGACAAGTGAACCAGAACCGGAAAATCTTTCAAATCTTCGTCAATCTCGGAGTGATCAATGCTGGCGGTGATGTATTTCGGCTGCAAACCATACGGATATGACGGTGGTCTAAAATTGGAGGTCCAGCGAGCTATGCCTTTGGAAATTCTAAATTCATCGAGATAACCATCTAGCCCCAATTCACCACCAATCGATCGTGCACCGATTGTTAATGGTTCAGAAACATCCGGCAAAGCGCTGGTACCGATGGCATGATTGACTGTCAATGATTGAGATTGACCATCAATGAATATAAGAATCCGGGTTCCATCTCTTACAACCGCGATGTGATACCAAACCCCTGGAGTTGGTGTCCATGCAGTCGAATAATGCGCTAGGATTGCAGGTGATTGTTGCGCATAGAAGTATAAATTATTTGAAGAAAAGAAAACTTGGATGTAATCGGCTCCGGCCGGACCTTGCTCCCAAATAATTTGTGTCGTCGCTGTATTGTTGAAATTTACCCAAAAATCTGTGGTAAAATCTTCAGATCCAAAATCCCAATCAGCCGAATCAGATATACTCAGGTAATCGCCATCGCCATCAAAATAGATGCTGCTCTGTCCAAACTTTGCCTGGTCCGCGGCATGTTGGACTTCTCCGTGCACCATAATCTCATGTTGATTTTTACCATTATCAAAAAAACTGGTGCTCCCATCCTGACTGTTGCTATGGACCAGTAATACATTATATTCTGATTCGTTTTCGTTGATGCCGGCCAGTGAAATTCCACTAACCATTAATATCAAGATTGCGGCAACTAATGAAATGGTCGTTTTTGTCACAGTTCCTCCAAGTGTTCCGGACGCTTAATACAAAAGCAACTTTACAGATCAAGCCCTTAATATTTCGCTTTTTGCTGCTGCGCTTCCCGTCTACTCCGCATCATTTTTCTCTCCGCAGGGTTTACAGTTGCCGACCGTCTTCAGCCGGCTGTCGCGGGGTTTCCAGGAAAGCGCAAGGCCATCCAAATATTTTTGATATTCAGCAAGGCCGCCCTGCAGGTGATACGAATCGATTCCCATCCGGTTCAGCGCCTTTTCCGCCATATCGTACTGGTCACCAGCTTCATTGAGGACAATAATTGATTGAAAAGGCTTGTTCATTTTCAAAAGCTTTCTGAGTTCCGGCTTTAACCGGTCTGAGCTACCCAGTTCAGGGAAATGGATGGCATATGGTACGAGTCGATTGGATGCTGCGTTGCGATGGGATGAGATATCAAGGGCCAGCATATTTTCATTGTTTTTACCCCGATAAAAATCCTGGGGCGATACGGATTTAATCTCATCCAGGGCAAAGAGGTCGCCGGCAAGTCGGCCGCCCTGGCGTTTCCAGGCCGGCAGACCGCCATCCAGAATTGATATGGTAAAGCCGCGCTCAGCAAGCCGCTGGCATTCATTTACCAGAGCATCATAACGAAATCCTTCATTGACCAGGACCACGGGCCCGGACTTCAAATAGGCCTTGGTTTTGACGGCATATGACGGGATGTTGATCGAGCCCGGAATGTGGAGGCGCTCGAAGTCCTGTTTCCGGCGCACGTCCACCAGGGTGAGCGGTTGGTTGCGTTTTAGTTTATAAAGGACCGCTTTCACAGATATTGCCAGGGACGGATCATGGGTTTTGAGTTGACGGGTGATGAGTTCGTCCGGAACAGCGGAAGTCGAACTGGTGTCTGTCGCTGAAACAGCAGTGGACAGCCCGACTAGAATCATAATTGTGACGGTGATCTTTGAACGTAATGATTGAATAGGTTTCATTTGCATTTGCCTGATTTTAAATTTTGACTTTTAATTTTTCGGAGACAGATCTCCACGGATTTTCATAGATTAAGACAGCTGTTGGGTTCATCAGCTCGTATGTTGGTATGCCAAAAAAGTAGTCGATTATCTTGCCTTTATTGCTCAAGAACTTACGAGTACAATAGCTTTTGCTTTTCCGATTTCCGTTCTCCATATTCCGCAATCCAATGCCTCCCCGCCCTCTATCGCCAATGCTCGACCGTCTTATATACAAACGGCCGGATCTGCAAACAGCAGTCCGGCCGTTCAAAAAAAAACACCACACACGGCAAATATATGAAAATGCCTTCCCCATTTCCCCCTCCGAGTTCAGAAAACAGATGGCAGGTTTAGGACGACAGATGTCCCGTCTTCGCTCTCCGAGCTTGGGGCTTCGCCCTTCGGGCTACGACCCCACAAGTCGCCGCGGCACGCCTGTCTTCGCTCTGCGAGCTTCGCCGCGGCACGCAGACGGCAGATGACAGATGACAGAGGCCAGAAAAAGCCGAAATACTTTTTTATCAGTTATCGGATATTTGGTTTCAGGAGGCAGGGACATTCATTTTTAACCTAAGTCCTTTATCCTTTAACCTTATACCTTAAACCTTACACCCTACACCTTTTGCCTTTAACCTCGCTCCCTGGCACAGGCTCATCTAACTCTTCAATCAACTATCGAGCATCTGTTGCGGTGCGTGTTCCCCCCTGGTGCACGGCAACCGCAAAGCCATCAATTTTTCCCCTTTTTGCTTTATGTTTTTCCTTCGGGTCTATCTACCATTTAAAGGATTAATTTAAGGCGATGTCTTCGAGTCCCCATGATTTGGTTCTGCGTAGCCGGATTCCGGAAAGCCTCATAATGAGGATAATCATCATATCGATAGTGGGGATC
>Ga0209367_1000386_pt1 | contig 42016 bp, 19 predicted proteins | sample WorMetLIZISLAND2_FD_187412 | JGI IMG/M metagenome (GOLD analysis project Ga0209367, IMG submission 187412) | Marine gutless worms symbiont microbial communities from Max Planck institute for Marine Microbiology, Germany - Olavius geniculatus... ...
AAAGTCCTTGAATCTAAGTACAGTAATCATTGATACCTAGCATTAAAATTTTGCACTTAATTCGTACATCAAAAATATCCAGTACACAACATTTTACTTACTGAGTTGCTGGATTACTTAATTAGTGTTACTTACTTTGTGACTTGTGAAAATCCGTCATCGCAGCAACTAACACTCCTGGCAAAAGCGAACGGTATGTGCCGAGCAGCAAGAGAGAAAGGAGACCAACTGAAGGAACTGAACCAGCTTATAGATAATAAGCTGTTGGAACTGGAATACTGTCCATAAAGAGAAGTTTCTGTAAATAACTGTAAATATTTGTGTAAATATCTGTGAATATTGCAAACTGGACAGTGAACTACAGTGGATTAGCAGGCATCACCTGCTGTGTAAGGTTAGAAATTTTATTTTTTTTTGTGCTGCCTAATGGTTTTCTTTTGATGCCAAAACATTGCATACTCTCTAAAATTGTCATAACTAAAACCTCTGTAACTTGGCAGAAACGTCGACAGAATAGGTCTGGAAAAGTGACTTTAAGGTCCATGAAAAGTCCTTGAAAAGTCCTTGAATTTTTTTCTTTCCAAACTGTGGCCACCCTGTCCAAAACTGAGCGACCAACTAACCAAATGGCTGGAAGCCAGCTGCTGTCGAAGGGAGCTGCTATCATTTTTGGCACCAAACAGCAGGTGAGCGCCGAGCGTGCATGTCATGCAGTGTCATGGTATTGCTGATAAGAAACACCTGGAAACACTGAATCCAGCTGGCTGGCTTTATATAACAAAGCAAGTTAAGATGACAATTCTACTATTATTTAGGAATGACGTGAACGTTCTTCTTATGGTGCAAAGGGGAAAACTTTATAACATTATGTAGCAACTAATTTCACATCCATCATTTGGTTATTGTATGTAGACTACAAGACATGAAGTTAGCAATCTAGCTCTTTTGGGGCCGATTTCCTGGAAGTGGGTGAAAAATTGAACATTTAAATCAGCTTACTCCCTGATAATATGACAAATAAAACATGGCGATCTAGCCCATTGTTTCTGAAAATTGCTTGACACTAATTTGCCCCCCATAAAAATGGTAAAATTTGTTTGAATGCTCTCCCTCATTGCCCATTAAGTTTGAGGGGCTGAAATTTTGCTGAAACATGCCCCCTTTTGGGCCCACTATGGAAAAAAATTTAGGACCACAGTTCTTTAAAACTGGAGATATGGGAGTTCAAAGACGTTTTCTTCTCCATCTCTAGATGTATTTGTCCAAAATTTTGCCTGTAGCTAACTTTCAGTGGCAAACACGGAGAATTAGGTGCACAGATGGTCCATAGTTTCTTTGGCTAGGAATAACAAGAAATCTGAGCTAATGCTCGTTAGATGCATGAGAGCTTATAGCCATTCCTGTTTGCAGGTAATCTTGGTCTGTTTCCGTCCATTTTGTTGCAATTCACTCTTTTGCAGCCAAAAATCACCAAAAAATCACTAAAAATCCTTATTTTTAGGGTTCAAGGTCAATCAAGGTCATCAATGTTGACAATCCTAAGAAGCTTGTCGCCAGTGCTTGTTATGTTAAGCGGCATGTCTGTGCCTATGTGCAATCATTGTCACGCTAGACAAGCCAGCAGTGGATAAATAACCACTTTTTAGAGGGGTACCCCTTTTGACACTCGTGTGCGCAGGCCTCCTTGAACCTAGAGGGTCCGGACTTGGATTGCTAAAATCTGCATTCAGTGCTGAAAATCTCATACGCAGGTTTTTTTGGTCTACCTCCAGCCATTTTGGCACAGTTCAGTTTTAAAATGCGTGTTGCAGGCCGAAATCGCGAAAAATTCACTAAAACCCCCTACTTTGTTGGTTCAAGGTCATTCGAGGTCATTGATGTTGACATTCCTAAGAAGCTCGTCGCCAGTGCTTGTTATGATAAGCAGCATGTCTATGCCCATCTGCAACCATTTTCACGTTAGACAAGCCAATAGTGATAGAATAACACTTTTTAAGGGGGTTCCCCTGTTTCTCCCTCTCGTTCGTGGGGACCCCCTTCACCCAGTGGCATGAAATTTTGTCACGAAATACTAGAGCCTCTGGGCTATGATATAGTGAAAACCCAAAGTTTCTATTTCATCTGGTCTTGGAATGGTACCGGGACGTGACAGACAGACACCAAGACAGAATTACCATAGCTAATAAAGGTTAAAAGGTTAAAGGTGGTGATATAGCCCTTAATGGGACGCCCATCTCAGAGCTACGGAGCGTCACCTGCCGTATGGGATCACACAGTTTGACCTGCTACCCGACACATGTGAACACGCCCCACTTTAACCCCAGCCAGATAAGCTGGTACTCGATTTACCTACCCCAGCATGATGGAAGGCTGAGTTGACCTAGGCGGCTGGTTACATACCAAGATGGTTTACCTGCCCACAGGCAGTCACCCATTGCAGTACTAACCGGGCCTAGCATACAGTAACTTTGTTGATCAGATCAAATGTGTTACCACTACACCACTCCACCAACCCAATACGTACTATGCTAGCTTTCGCACGTTAAAATGTGGGTTGAGTCATTGCTGGGTCTAAGCCTTTGTCTTTTCCATAAGGCAGAGTCAATCTATCGCTCCTCCACCATAGTGACAGAAATAAATAACTTTGATCGGTTTCATTTCTAAGTTTGGAGCTGTTGGGAAATGCATATGATGCAGCACCAGTTGATGTATTGTTGCTGTCAGTTTTATTTTTGGCTGGCCTCACTTACTGTCTTGCTTGGGCACAGGATTCTGTCTCTGTTGTTTGTCTGTAATGCCTGTATTGTGGCTAAATGGCACATTCTGCCGGAAAATTGCTTGTACTTGTAAATACGGTTGCTAGACAGCAAGTACCAAGTTAGTTTATTTACCAAGTTAGTTTGTGCATATTGTGCAGGTTCAGTTGAGGTGAAGACAGAACCTGACATTGATGATGAGTGGCCACATGTTGAGAAGCCAAGGCCGCATGTGTGTTCAGTGTGTGACAAACGGTATAAAACGAAACAACGTTTGAATGATCACAAAGAAGTGCATACTGGGGAAAAGTTGTATTCATGTACCCAGTGTGAGAAATGTTTTGCCACTCGCCATTACTTGAAGCGACATATGATTGTTCACAGCAGTAAATACAAGTGCACTGAATGTAACAGAGACTTAACAAGGCACAGGCAAAGACATTCTGGAGAGAAACCATTTGAATGTACTGTTTGTAGCAAACGGTTTGTGACATCGTTCGAGCTTGTTCTTCACAGCAGATGTCACAGTGGAGAGAAGCCATACAAATGTCTTGAGTGTGACCAGGCATTCAGTGTGTATAGCAGTCTTTACAGTCACATGAGAGTCCACAGTGGAGACAAACCATACAAGTGTTCACAGTGTGACAGAAGTTTCAGCCAGTCCAGCCACTTGCAGAAACATAAACATCATGCCCACAGCAACAGGACACCTTATGACTGTCGTTACTGTGGGAAGCGGTTTAAAGGTAGCCAAGATCTGAAGTATCATGTTTATACTCACACTGGTGCAAAGCCGTACTCATGTACTCACTGTGAGGACCATTTTGCATATCACTACCAACTCAAGGCACATCTGCTGAAGTCACACAATGAAGGAACTTGGTTTGCATGTCACATTTGTCAGAATAAATTCAGCCAGAGTGGTAACCTTAAGGAACATGTAGTTCGTCATGAAGGTGTGAAGCCGTATGTGTGCAGTGAATGTCCAATGTGTTTCATTACAGCAGCTGGACTGAACCGTCATCAGCAGAAACACTCAGCTTACAAGCAGTTTTGTTGTGGATCATGTGGTAAATATTACAAATACAAATATACTGTTGTGAGTCACTTCAACAGATGTTCCGTTAAACTGGGATTTGTCAGCATGTTTGATGATGTCTAAACCATTCTGACAAGAGACAGACAGAAGATGTCAACACAAAATAGAATGTATACAAGCTGATGTCCACTTAGTTTGAACACGGAGATACTTTGAATTTCTGTTTTTATCACTTATCTTTTTTTCTCATTGTGCAATATTTTTGCATGGCTTACCGCTGTAATACGTCGGCATGTGCACTGAATGGTAATTACCCGTAAGCACAAATTAACATAAAAACAGATCTACCGAAGGGTGGCAACACCTCTTCCTGGAAATGTTTTGATTAATCTTTTTGCCTGAAAATGATGTAAGATAGAATAGCATGATGTTGCCAAATGATGATGGGTGTAAAAATTTTGAGTTTCTTCTATTGTTTTGACAGTTTGTGATTAATTGCAGTTGGTTCACCAGCACCAGCACTAGCAGTATAACTGTAAACTGGTGTGTGTATAGTTCTAAGGCGTAAAAAAATTCCTGTGTTTCTGGCTTCATTTCTCCCTGTACCCAAAAAACATCTATTCCTAAAATTGTTACTGAGCCAGCAAAAATATTGGTGCAGTTTTTGGTTTCCTAAGCTTTCAGAGTTTTACTGGAACTATTCGGAATTGGTACTATTCGGAATGTCTGTTTTTGTGACTTCTTGTAATGTTACCAAACATGTCATTGAAAAAAAAATTTATTTCCAGTGGCCCTCATTTTTGTTGTTTCTCAGACTGCGAGCAGAAGCACCGGAATTTTTAAAGGCCTGATGCTGCCGTTGTTTTTCTTAATTTTTATGCGCGAAAGCAGCTGCTTTCAGTGCGTCTTAGCCGTCGCAATTCTGTCTGTCCGTCCATGTGTCTGTCACACGGGTGGATCAGTCAAAAACGGTCCAAGCTAGAATTACCAAATTTTCACCATCGGCTGCCTGGAAGACTCTAGTTTCAGGAACCGTAAAGCTTTTTCATAAATTCGAAGGGGGTCACCCCGAATGATGGCGCTAAATGAGAGGGGGTGGGCAAAATTTGCGATTTTTGGCAAATAAGTCGCTGTATCCTAGTAACGGTGCGAGATAGTGCTTAGGTTACTATTAATTACTAATAGGAAGTCGTACACTGGCTCTCGATTGCCACCAATTTCAATGACCTTGGATAACCTTGAACGCTTAAATAAGGCTTTATATGGATTTTTTGGCGATTTTGGGCTGCGAGACACTTTTCAAGAGCGAATTGCACCGAAACCAATAGAGATAGATAGACAAGCAGCGTATGGAATTTTAAGCACTGAACGTAGATTTCGACGGTCTAAGTCTCGATTTTCTAGATTCAAGGAAACCTGCGCACAAGGGCATCAAAGAGCGGTACCTCCGTAAAAGTTGTTATTTTACTGTTTTTGGCCAGTCTTTCGTGAAAACAGCTGGAGATAGACTGACAGTTTGCAAACAGGAACTGCTATAGGCTTTCGCGCGTCTCGTGAGCCTTAGCTCAAATTTCTTGTTATTTCTCAGTCGTTCTCTGACGATGCTGACTTTCAGATGGAACTGTTTATCGCTGTATTTTCTACAATCTCTGTACTCGAGCTCTGTGGTGTTTCATTCTGAAGGTCCAGTCACTCCAGTGGCATCTTGGTGGGGGAAGAATCCTTCCCTCGGAAATTCTAGCCTGTCAAAAAATTTTCTTGTCGTTGAATTTTTATCCAAAACTGTGCAATTTGGGACCGAAAATCCCCAGTTTTGGGGGAATTGAGGGACAGAATCGAAATTTTGATTACCCATAATCTTCTGTGTTGAAAATTTGAGATATCTGTCAGGAAATAGTAACTGTTGTGTCCCTTAACTTTTGTAAGTCACTACATTGCTGTTAAGGTTTTTGTTTTGACATAGATCTGGTAATCTTACTCAAGGGTATTTGTCAAATATTCAAATAAAGACCAGGGGCATTTAATACAAGTTTTACAGTATTGAGTTTGTGTAACTGATGAGTGGTTATTTTACGCTGTTTTTGCTGGTTACATTAATGGGTTTATCATAGACACAGATTTTTTGTTCATCATTCATTCAGTTACATTGATTGGGTGACATTACATCTAACTCAGACTTTTGCTGAGCCATTTCGCTGAGTAAAATCTGTACTCAGACCAAACTTCAATTAAACTTCAAAGTATGTACTTAGACCAAACCATGGGCCTACTTATTAACTTAGACTTTCACTGAGCAAAAAGTTAATTCAGACTCAAACTTCAGTTTGCATTCAGCAAAGTCACTTTGCCTAAATTAGGCCTATGTATTTAGACCATACTTGAGATTAGTAAATTGGCTCAGAAAAAGGCTAAGTCAAACAAGTACACACTTTGTCATCCAAGTTACACCCTATACAGACTCTATAAAATATAGGACTGTTCTAGCCTTAGCATTGCATTATTAACGAGATATAAAATATTCAGTCCACTGTTATTGCACAGTAATTATGCACAATGTGATAATACAATATAAGCATATCTGCAATTCGGCGTACAAAAAAAGATAAACGTTACACATAACTGTTAATCAAATATCTGCATCAGAGAGACAAAGCACAAGGCAGAACTGGTAACAATTGCAGTCACAATAATTAGTTAAAGTCACAAACTAACGAAACAGTATATTTGTAAGCAGTAGCTGCTTCGAGTATGCTAGACATAGGCCACAAAGTCTGCATAATGACAAGTATCAGTCACGACTGTCTGTGTGTGGCACACAACGATCCACGTGTGGATCTGCCACTGATTTTAACTTAAGTTCTAGTAAATTCAAACAGTCTGGGTGTTCTTCAACACATGGACTTGAGCAGGCTGAACTTAGGCATGTTCGAGGTATTCGGCTGAACAGAGTTAGGGGGCGACATTTTGGACCTTGAAATTCGATATAAATTAACTTGGCTAATTTGAATGACACTGTCTTTCATTCTGCCACTCATTGCAATGCTGAGCTGCTGACCAACAAACCAGAAAATGATGCAACCAGATACGTTTTGCGAGCCTACAATGCAGCAGAATAAGCCCCAGAGCCCACTAAAAAAGCTTACAGCACTCCCCCAAAACCCATAGCAAGTTTTCAGGGGGCCGCTTCACTTAGAGGATGGTCAGGAGACGGGATAAAGGGAAAGAGAGGAAAAAGGGAGAAAAGAGAAAGTAACAGGGAGGAAGGGAAATTGAAGTTTACTCTGATGTGCAGTTGAAACAGGACCGCTGGTTGGCTAAGGCTGGCCTTGGGCTCAAGTATTTTGCGGGGTGTACCAACAAACATTTCCCCGAGTGCAAACTACTGAACCATCACAAACGGTGAGTTTGTGGCAATAGCAGTGTCACTAAATGATTAAAAAAATCTGTACCTATCATTAAAAAATATCAGTGTAATATTACAATACACTTTGTACTACAGGCTGTGACAAAAATAATTGGGAATCAAATCAATCATGATCATCATCAAAAAATAAACATGCCTTATCACATAAATCATGAGTACAGTCAAGAGTCAGAAACATGGCACCAAACTTTTGAACGACGAATTTGCAGCTGGTTTTACTGACTTAGTATCACGTCATCTGAAACGATCATATTTTCTTCATTTCATCTGCACTTAGTTTGCTATGGCCGTGCTTCAGTCAATGTAGTTTTTGAAATTTATTTTTCATGTGATAATGTAGCAACATGCTCGTGTTGTGGTGAGATTTGTAATGACATTTCTATTGCAAACTGTCTGTCAGAGTGTGAAGGTGAAAGATTTTCAAAACTTGATTATATTTAGCAAGATATAGACAAAAGTTGGGTGACATGTTTTCGTTGACTCGTGATCACCGTATATGCATAGGCAATCATCACAACGTTACGTTGCCACAGGCGAACATTAACAATAAGAATATGAGCAATAGCAGCAGTAATAATAACAAACACGAACTATGCGAGTCAAGATTTGCTGCCCTGTGATTTTCACATCTATGATATCCACGCTCAAGATACCATTTAACAACACTATCCATATCATTCTGAACTGAAGGACGATAGCCCAGCTCCATCCTTGCCTTGCTGATATTGAAGTAATGAGTTACACCGGTCTTGTACACCTAACAAACCACAGCAAACCAGCAATTACGGTACATGACACACATGAGTTCATTAAACACACTTGCAGCTAAAAGCTGAACTGCTGAATAGAAATACTGCTACAGCGATTATAAGTTACTTTTTTCAGTCGCAACATGTAATGACAGTAAAAAGCTGGTGTTGTCTTGAGCACAGTGACATCACATTGTAAGTGGGTTCAGAAAAAAACACCCATTCATATTTTCCTCTACATCTCCCTGGAAAATGCTAAAACTTAAACAAAATTTTCAGGAAATATTTGTAAAGAATTGGGTATTCCATCGACGTCAAAATTAAATATCCATTCTATACAAAAGTTAACCTTAAGTGATTTCAAGCATAGATGCAAAAAAACGTTTTTTAACGTTTTTTATTTTGCTCAACGTTTTTTATTTTAAAAAAACGTGCATTGAAAATCCCATCAAAAGCTTTGTGAAGCACTTTTGGGACCACACAAACGAATTAATAAGTCATAGTGATGTAGTTTACTGAGTTAGTCCAAATACACTAAATAAAATGTTTTTAACTAGTATATTTAGTTAGTTTAATGCTATAGTCTTATGACCACACAGCTGAATTGAAATTAAATGAAGTTCTCTCTATCTAAACTATAATTCCAGGTATACTGCACTTACAGCATTAGGCATCAGGCAAAAAACTGAACACATTATGGCCAATGTTTTTTATTCAACGTTTTTAAACGTTTTTTATTCTTGTCACGTTTTTTAACGTTTTTTTAAAAATTTTTCCTGGAACGTTTTTTACATCTATGATTTCAAGAGTGAGTTTGTGGGTGCAATGGTGGGGGATTGCATCCACAACAGTCACTGACTGCATTGCATATGAGAAACTGGGTACTCGTATATTTGTACAAATTTTTGTTGCCTATTGTTACGCATTAAAGAAAACTTTACATACTGACTCTTTTCCAACCTGGTGACCTATCTGCCAGCTTGTATAAAAACCGATTCAGTTTCAGAGCATACACCCACGAAAAAACTACAATATTCGGCATGCGTAAGCTTCTTGCCAACAAGTTATTTAACGAAAAAACACAAAATCCATCATATTAAAATCGTTTACCTCTGCCCTTGTAAGTAAGGGTTGAAAATTCCATAGTCTTCCAATCAGCAAATGAATCATTTCGATAATGAAAGCTACAAGCAACAACACAGCAGAGTACACTACAAACTGTTCATGCTTACCCAAGCCATGAAGCAACAACTGTTAGCAACCTTCAAACAATTAGGGATGTTGGTTATATGCGAATATGCAATCGCACATTTTGCCAAACCAGCATATCGCATATTGTTCTGCATATAATGGCATTTTCAGAATTGCATATGCGAAAATTATGCCGCATATGCAAAAATTCGCATATATGCCGCATATTTCCGCATATGCGATCGCATTTTTCAGCATTTTCCTTATCAAACATTGTTTTAAGACTGCTAAATATTTTTGCGGCAAACGATTACCGGTATTTGCAATTAGACGTTGAATAAATTGAAGTCAGAAATGTCAAAACTGTGCAGAAAAGGCCTATTAATGATCATGATTATGATTCTCGGTCACTCGAATTTGCATATGTCGGAAATATGTGGAAAATATGCGGCTTATGCGCCACAATTTCGCCAAATTACGCATATTTTGCCTCCAGAATTTCCGCATATTTAAAAAAAAATTCTCTGCTATAAACCAACATCCCTAAACAATGGCACATTCAGAGCTTCAAGTCAACCGTAGGACACCTTTCATGCTTTGTCTTAACCAGTGCTTAAAAGCAGTGGCCCTATGCAAGTCACCTGTACAAACTTAGGCCAAAAAATGTCTTCGCTTCTGGTTGCTGTGCATCCCCAAAAAACTTTGTCCCTAAAATTTTTATTGGACCATCCAAAATATTTTTTGCACTTTTTAGTTTGCTGAAAAGTCTTACTAAAAAACTGTTTGCATCTAGTCCATTATGCTGTGGTATCTTTACCTTAGTTCTCACAAGTACTGTTTAATGTGTCAACTTGTTTTTATGAATTGTTGTGCAATATTACACAAAATGTCATGATGTAAAAACAAAAATTGAAATTTAAAAAAATTTTATGACCCTATCCCTACTGTTTTGTCAGCAGCAACCGGAAACAGAAGAATATTTTAGGCCTAAGCATAAACACATGTAATTATGTCATGCTATTTTCATGTGCTCTGACTTCACGAGTTGCATTTTCATATCAGTCTAAGTCAGTGCCCTGCGGTGTGTTGTTCAATGCTGCTACGAGTTTATCAACCGCAAAGCAACAAAACCAAGCAGTTAGAGAAGAAGTGTTGACAAAGACGTACCGATAAAATAAACAACACGAAGTGGAATACGCAAGCGAGGAAACTTGTAGCCAAGACCTTCAACCTAAACACAAAAAACACTTGCATAGGCAAGAACCTCTAAGAGCCATGTTTTTAGCAGTGGCCTTGAAATGCACATGTAGTTCAGCACATGTTTCACCACAGTAAAACAACACGTACAGCCAGTAGACATGTTTTCTCGGCTCTTAATGCGTCCAAAATGCATTTGCATCAGGGTTCCACACTAAACCCCACTGTGGAGCTGACAGCACACCACAAAACACTCCGCAAACCTCTAGCTGGTTTTGAGACGGCTCACTGCCCCATAATCAAAAATTCTTCCACCAATTATTGCCTTTGGCCTCAAATTTTGGCCCACGAGTGCACCCCAACACAAATTCCTCGCCATGCCACTGCATCACGAGTAATTTGAGCAAAGCTCATAAAACGTGCAACAGCCTTAGGAGTTCATGTTCGCAGGTTGTCCATGTCTATTTCTAGCCATGTCGGTGCAATTCACTCTTGAAATGTGCATCACAGTCGAAAATTGCTAAAAACACCAAAACCTCCTATTTTTAGAGTTTTAAAATCATTCAAGGTCATCGATGTTGGCACCATTAAAAAGCAAGTCACTAGTGCTTGTTATGATAAGCAGTATGTCTGTGTCTATCTCCAACTGTTTTTATGCTAAACAAGTGAATAAAGGTAAAATAGCCAGTTTTTAGGGCAACAGCCGTCTTTGTCTCGCACCTCCGCAGGCCTCCTTTTTGGGGTTCAAGGTCATGTGAGGTCATCGATATTGATAAATCTAAAAAGCCCGTCATTAGTGCTTGTTATGATATGCGGCATGTCTGTACCTATCTGCAACCGTTTTCACACTATACGAGCCAATAGTGGCAAAATAACTTTTTTAGGGGTACCCCTCTTTGACGCCCTCGTTTGAGGGAAAAACCATCATGCAGGAGCACGAAATTTTGTCGCAATAAACTAAAGTCTTTGGGGCAACCCAAAGTGAAGATTTCGTAATCCTAGCTTGCACAGTTTTGATACAGATCACGAGTGTGATTGACATACAGTTGGACAGACAGGCAGATGGATGCCCATGCCATAGCTAAGACGCACGAAGCATTCTGCTGTCACGCGTAAAATCTACTACCCGCTATCAAACAATCATGCAGCTATGATATTTATTAACATGTGACCACAACAACTCGTGTACAGACAGAGCAGCAATAGCAAACACTTTGAAAACCGAACGTTCCTGGCAGAACTAATTACTGGCTACGATAACCTCTTTGTACATGTTCACCATATAATCACAGACTATCACATCTGTAACGTTTAATATTTTACTACCAGCACATGACAAGTAGATTTCTAGTGTTCACTCTTTTGTTCTAAAGGTAAGGAATTAAAACCAAATAGTGATGCTACATGCAAACAGGGCTAAAATAAGCAAATTACACTGCATATAAAAACTGCTTCAACGACAATGTACAGCGTTCCAAATGGTTAAAATAAACACCAATTAATCACTAATGCAAAAGAATGATTATGAAATTACACAAAACTTACAAGTCCCAATACACATAACTGAATACACAAATGCTAGCATAAAATGTATTATCAGTGAAATCATACCAGAGGCTTGAAAAAGAGGAAGCTATTCACGGGCGAGCCATCGGACACAAAATAAGCCTTGCCAGCCTACAAATACAACCAATATAACATCCTATAATTCATGCACCAATTCGCTAGCGATCAAACATATTACACATAATGTAAGCTGCTTGACTTAGCAGACTGCAGAGAACTACCATAGTGATGCTAGCACACATGATTGTGAATTGTCATTCTAGACTTGAAGTATTGAGTGTAGTGTGTTTTCTGCCTTAGAATAGGCCTATACCTGCTACCAGCAAACAATGCTGTTATGTTTAGCCTGAGCTATAATTGATGAGTAATTTTGCAGTTAAGTGGCAAATCATATTTACGAGCATAATCTGGCCTTCAGACTGCAAAAACTGAAAAAAAACTAAACTGAAAATCACGTGTTTTTGCAAACCAAAAACCAAACTAAAAACAGCAGTTTTTTTGCAAAACCACACCGTAAACTGAACTGCCCAACAATATTGCTATCACAGTTCACTTCTTGATGCATTCAGTCATCAAATACACCAGGCTTCTACATCATAACAACAGCAATGCAAACATTCTGTATATCACTGTTATTATTATTATTAGACTGTATATAATTTTGATTCACTCTTACTGTTACTTACTATAATGCTGGTACTGCTTCTTGGTCGCAACGAAGGCTCGTGCAGAGCAACGTAACTGAAGTAAACTTAACTAAGACTTTAACTAAAATAATCTAAGATGTTTAGTTTTTCACAACCTAACCAATGGGCAATCAGTAATGCATTACAGCAGGCACCGTCTAATGGCGTCAGTGGCCTAGATGACTACGCTATGTATGCGTCAACCAATAACCAATGAACTCGCTCTGCTTCCCAATTGATTAGTTCATCAAAAACTAAACCGTGTCAGTGAAGTTCAGTTGAGTTCCGTAACGTTGCTCTGTACACAATTTAATAAACTCTGATGTGACTCACGGCAATGTAGTTTCTGTCGGCAGTTAGAGCACGTGCAGCGAGCACATGGGCTTGCACCATGTTGTCAATATGCAGAAAGTCAACCAGAGACTTGTCTGAGCCGTACGTGAATGCAAACAACCCCGACCTGATGTAGCTCTGTTACCGGCAGTCAACACACGCCAGGCAATTCATTAGCTTGCTTCAATTTCACAGTGCTCAGTTAAAATTAGCAATTTGGAAGTTACAATCGGAATTAAAAATCATTTTTGCCTCCAACTGAAATTAAAATCAGATGATAGTTAATTAGAATTGAACATCGGGTGTATGCTTAAATTAAGATTCGAGTACAAAGTCAGCAAACATCGCCACACAGTTACTGCTGTTGGCAACAGATAAGTCACAGTTACTGCCGTCGATCAATCACATTTCCTGCACACTCAGTGCCAGCGGCAATTATCCATTTTTTTCACAGCAAATTTTGCAGCTGCAGATCACTAAAACCATCAACGGGGTTGGAATCTGTGAAAGCATCGTAACTCATAAACTCCCTACCAACGATGACAAAGTGACCTAAAGGGATGAGGCAATTTTATCTAATTCTGCAAAACACTGTAGTGAATAGCCCGCAGTCTGCTTAATATATATTACACAGCCATACAGACCAACTGATTAGTGTACGACCACAGATCTAACACATGCTACAGCATACGATGCTGCATGCAGCTTTATTTGATTTTCAGCTCAATATCAGCATCCCCAGTTGCTGCAACTCTATAGTTGGGACAGCAACTGCTGCTCCTGCTGTATAGCTGTTGCGACTCACGTGGACAGAACAATCATTCCCACAGTTACTACGTCCCATACCAATGACCTGTCCCATTAACACAGTAATATTCAACAAACAAAGTCACTGGAATACTACAGAAATTTCACACAGAGCAAAAACATACAACGATTCTCGGCAAATGGCGCTGTTCGCCTGGTCCATAGATTCCAGCCAACCTGAGAGCACAGGTGAGTAGAACTTTATCACCAGCAGCAGAATTATTTGCACTCAATACCTGCATTTCTGCTATGGTTTTTGTCCGTGAGTAGTGATCAACGTGCTGTATGCCAAATCAACAAAAAAATAAAATCAACGGCAGTGTCACCTATCCGTTCTTGAGCAGCAGATTTTATGGATGCGATGGCAGGGTGGAGACACCCAGGCAGATACCCCAAAAGCCCACTGGAGTTTCTGGGCAAACCCACATAAAAATCTGATAAAAACCACCCCAAACTTGATTCAATTTTAGTTTCTTGTTCCACTAGTAATCAGATATTTTAAGGCTAAGTTTTTGAAATACTTAAACGAACAAATTTGCAAATATTAGTATATTTTTTGCTGTGGGGAGCAAACAAAAACTTATAAGAATCAAGCAACTGAGAATCCGTACAAATCCCAAAACCCATCAAATTGGGTTTTTTTAACAAAAATCTGGTATAATCCAAAAAAACCAAAAACCCGAAACCCCCAAAAAAACATCAAAACCCATCTTGTTCGGCTTTTGTGAAAAAAAAATTTTTTTACAACAATGACATGTGCATTCACCAAAGTGCCAAACAAGGTGAGGTCTGGGGAAGTGTCGCAATTCATAAACTCATTATAATGAAATTCAATGCTGAAAGTGCCAAATGCAACCAATAACTAAGCACCACCCCCGGGACCCCACAGATAGTGAATTCTCACGTGCTGCAATATAATGAAATAAAATGAATGAACCTGGCACCGTGCTTTCTAAGTAGCAGCTGAGCCTTTTGTTTCATTTTAGCTCAAAGTTGGGGCTGCATTTATGACATTCATAGAAGTCTGATGTCTAAATAATTCCATTACATTTCAACTTTAAAAAGTGCTAAATAAACCTTGTCAAGTGATAAATATGGCAATGTCTCGTCTCCATCTTGTATTTCTTGTCCACCAAAAACAACGTTGTATGTACTGGTGTATATCAGCCGACAAACGCCTGCACTCTGACATGCTATCAGCAAACAAACACCACCAGTCATTCACTAACTGCTTTGTTGCAATCAATCAGCACTTGTAGAACACTTATACATAACAACAGCATTACATTAGAGTGACATGACAATGACAAGTGACATGACCAACTGAGCTATAAAAACAGTGTCATGGCATTTCAACCACAAAATGCTATTCAGTGCAACTAACACGGTTCCTACTACTCTGCAGAATTCATTTTCCTAGACTTTTCCTTGACTTTCCAGGAGAAAATGAATCATTCTCTCTGACTAATTGGTTCATGCGAAATACCAATGTTGGCTTTCAATCACTTGCAATCGCACTAAAAACAAAGGTGGCAAAAACAAATTTAAAAATGGAGATACAAATAATCGATGAGCGAAGGGAGTGGAAAAAAATTTGATCTGTTGTATGCAGTCTGCGTAAAACAGTTCAAACTTTTTTCTGCATCTTTGTTAACTTTTGCACCCTGGTACTTTGACTTTCCCTGACTTTCTCTGACCATCTCATTTTTCCCTGACTTTGGAATGTAAAATTCCCTGACTTTTTCTGATTTACTGATTTTTTCCTGACTTTCCCTGACTTGCGTAAAATTCCCAGACATTCCCTGACTTCCCCTGACCGCAGGAACCATGAACTAAACACAACAGCATAAAAAAATTCACATAAAACCTTTCACTTTCTGTTAACTATATTGCGAGTGTTGTGCCGTAAGGTAACAATGATGTTCAAATACAGAGTGGCAGACTGTTCCACAGATGCAAAAAAGCTGATAATACTATCAGTGTTCTCCTACTAAAGCAATTTTACTAAGATTCACACATTCTATGCAGAGTGACAGTGTGTTCCAGCCAGAAAGAGTCAATGCTGTTTTCTGCAAGTCTTAATCACTGCAGGTCATTGTTAGCCAGTATGAACTGCATTCTTATACATTTTTAAAGGCAACAGTGACCCAGTGGGTTGATACTGTTGTACAGCAATTGAGTGGTTGTAGCATGTAGTAACAGTGGCTGAATATCCATTAAAAAGCTCAAAGAGCCAAAAATTAGTAACAAAAAGTTACCTCTGATTACATTCTTTGTGCCGATGATATTAACGCTCTCAATTCGGTTTCTGTTCAACTTCAAAAAAACACAGCATTCATTTGTGCCATAAACTCTCAAGTTTCTACACAAAATGCAAAATTTGACTACATTACAATTTGAGACTAATGATAAGTGATGAGTGTTACCTGGTAATGTGGAAAAAGCAGCACTTTCTTAAGTTTCTTACAATATTCATTGCTAAATTGCTTTACACAGGTGCAATGCAACTGCAATACAAACATCTTTTACATTTAAAAAATCTTTGAAACTTTCACCTGTTAATATAGAACTAGTCAATCAATCACTTTCTTCATTATTTTGTGAATTATGTTAACTGTGTTATGAAACCCAACTGCAATGTACTTTTCTAGCACACAGTTGCATTTTATTATATCTTGTTGCTGGCCCTTCTCTCAGTTCTGCACAAGATGGTTTATCCACAGTCTCAAATGTGACTTCATCTAATTACTTCAATTTACGTTACCAGGCAATGCTCAATATCGAGACATCTGTGTGATCCTGTTTACACTGCCATCTCCATCTCGTGATGATTACTTGAGACACTTTTCTTTTCAGAGTACTAATGTAAGCAGCACATAAGGAACTTTTATGGCACTGTGCACTATCTAAATTCATGTTTTACTTACTTACATACTTACCTACAATGCACTAGCATGCTGTTGGTTTCTTCACTGTGTCTTCAATGACTCAAGATTTCACAGTAATGCTACATATAGCCTCTACGCACAGCAGCATACACATTCACAGACAATCAGACAAGAAGTACACTAAGCCAATGAGAATGACTGTTAGTGAAATAACATCAAGTGCATTTGAGGTTATTACAGTTAACATATCAACATAAATTACTTATTTACTCACGTACTAGCTAGACTAAATAAAAACAAGCAACCTGCTCCCTGCCAGACATGCCGTACGAAGCCATGAGATAAACACAATCAATGCCACAACATGCAGACTTGACACACTCATAGTTAACAACATCACCCTACAGTGCAGAAATCACGCCACCAAATGCTACAATACTGTGTGTGGCAAACCCAAATATTTCTAAATAAGAATATTTCAAATCCTAAAGCTTTACTTTCAATTATTTCTGAGCATCTCAAAATTTCAACATTCACAGCAATTAGAAAATGCCACTTTCCCAGAAATGCATACACTCCTGCTTTGGATTTAAAGGTTTAAATCGTATACCAGATTTGAAGTCCAGCATTACTGTTTAGTGGATATGTCAAAGTAGGACTCTCTGTGGCAAACCCAAAAATCACATAATTTTTGCAGTAGAGTGCACAATGGCCGTTCAATGTCATCCAAGTCTGTTGATTTTGGTATCAATCAAAAGCGTGCACACGACTGCCTATTACTAATCGGATGTAACTTTGGTCCTGCATCGCACTGTTTCTGAGATATGGTGACTCATTCATTGAAAACTGCCAATTTCAATTTTCTCTACCTGCATTGTTTTAATAGAATTGCAGAATATGACAGAAACATGAACGAACACCTTTGCCATATGCATGTACCTTGTAAATATATGCTAAGCAATCATTTTTCCAGCTACATGTCTTACTGCAAATATAGACTACATACCTGAACAAATGTAATGTTTGCAGGTAACTGACTGCTTGGCATCTTTACATCAAACACCGTAACATGTGCACCACTGCTTGCAATGGCAGTTGCCAGGCTCATGCCAGGATAACCAGCACCACCAATAATCAAACATTCTTCCATTCTATCCTCCCTGCAATATATCATTTGGCAGCTGCATCACACAATATGGCTGTCATACATGTCAATGCTGTGAGAATGCAACATGCTGACAATAAACTACTTCACTGAACAGACTGTTGGTCGTCATTCTGCCTATTTTGTTCCTGGTTTATAAAAACTATTTGGACAATGACAACTTACGCATCAAATCTCATTTAAACTAAATAAGCTAAAAATTAACAGACGCCACCGATAATTTAAATTTAATGACTTTTGACAGTGACTTTCGCAAATTGTTTATTTTATTTGTTGTTGTTTACATTCAATGCACAAAGAATATAAAATACAACAGTAAAAATTGTAGGGTTGTGCTATCTGAGTATTTTTACTCGACTCGAGTTAATAGCTACTGCTGTAATAATAGCGACTAGCGAAAGTGGCGATTAGCTAAACGAATACTCGTCTAATAAAAACATAAAAAATAAAACTGGGAAAGTGAGCAACTGGACCGAAAAATAAATATTTCTGAGAAGATCTGTGCAATATTTGGAAGATGAAGATAAAAGAAAAAAGTGCGAAAGCATGACCTACGATGAAAATTATTATGCAGCACAAAACTCACAAATGTTTTAGTCAGATACCTGTAATCTATCTCTCATTTTTTGCCTATTTCCAATATCGCGTGAGTTGTTTAAGGCTTAACTTCCGGCCGGTTTTGTAAGGTCGGATGGGAAAACCCTGAAACCAGGAAGTGAAAATGAAAGTGATTAGGATATAGATACATTCCTTGTTTTAAACGAAGATGGTCGATCTTGCTATAACGTAAAACTGTCGCATGACGACGCCTGTGGTTGTAAGTTAGAAGGCAACTGTACTTATAGCCATAGGCAGCAGCACATTGTCTAAAAAATTGTAGGCACAAACGTACACTGTCTGATTCTCGACTTCTCTTCTTGGCCTGTTTTCTGTTTGATATCGTTAGACAAATTCGTATAGCCAGCGGTGAGCAACATTTAAATTTAAAACCATGTGACAAGTACAGGACAGACAGAACGAGTTTGTCAATGTAGGCCCTACTGGCGCTAATCTTAAGTCAAACCTAGCCTTGTTATGTACACGGCTCAGATTTCAGCAATCTATGAATGCAGCTTATAACTAGGCTAACCCAAACCCAATTTTCATTTCGTTTGAAAAAAAACTAACTGATTATTTTGTACTGTAATTCCATGTGTTTATAGAAGAGAAATAAGTTGCAAGCACTAAACTTATGTGGTGTGTTTTGACTGTCACAGAGACGGATACAGTTCAACGAGTTGACAAAAGTGCTGGCAGTCGCTGAAGGTGGATTTGGTGTATTACATCGTGCAAGACATGACGAGTGGGGAATGGTCGTCTACAAACAACTGAAATCTTCAATCATTCCTGGTGACTCAAGGTTTGACAGTCATGGCTCATAATATCAAAAGATCATTCTCAGCAGCATAGTGAGTCAATTAAAAAGTATACAGAGCAGAAAAATGCAGAATTGTGACAGACAGTAGACTATGGATGCTCACAATTTTAATTTTGACATTAAAGGGAAACTATCATGAAAAATCATAATTTAGGTAAACTGGAAAATAAAACAATAACATGTCTATTTTCATTTGTTGCAAAATTCGCACACATAGTGTGCATAAAAATAATGTAAATTGCTTTTGATTTGTGAGTGAAATTACTGGATCTGAAGCGAACAAATGAGTCGACACAGTTTGACAGCAATGATGCACGCGTTGCATTTGAGTCCGCATGTAGACCGGGATCTGCAGAATATTTCTGATCCATGAATTGTCTGCGGAATTTCTCTTAGACAAAAAAATTGTTGGTTTTCATAGGTAACTTTTTATTACTAAGCATTCTGAAAGCTACGTGTAATTTTCCTTTTGTTTCAGCCATTTAACAGATGACTTTTTGACTTACGAATCATTTTATCAAGTTTTATTTCAACACTTGATGCAGCTTCAGGTAACTGGGCCTACAGAGATTATTGGCCTGAGATGGACTGTTAATTCACATGGTAGCCTACTAAACACTATGCATGCAATCAGACTGTGCATCAAAGTATGCAAGGTTTTGTTTCGAATTGTATGTTCATGTATGTCATTTATTACAGAAAGTGAAATTATCATGATAGTTTCTTTTTAAATTTCTCCAAAATGGGGATTTTCAGTCCCAAATTATGTATATTTGCATTAAAATATTGCAACAAGAAGAAATTTTTTGACAATTTTTTGGCAGCCAGTAATTTTGGATGGGCATATTTTCCTTGCCTTTCCTGCCATGATGCCACTGATTGTTTTGGTAGCACAGCATGTAATTGCCATGTATTATGGATAGAATTGCAGAAAGCCATGTTCTACCAAATATGTTCAAGTTTTAACACACTGTAGATTGTATCACTTTTCAACTGTGTACAGTGTTCACTTGTGTTTGCTGTTTCCTACAATCCTGTGGCATGCTGTGGTGTGATGCAGTTTATGGGCAAACCCCGATATACAGAACATAAATTAAAATTGGCTCTAGAGATACTTATGGCAGATCAGTCAATCCAGAAAATTGTTTGGTGCTTCTTACACAGCGTTGAACAGCAGCACTTTCCAACTGAAGTTATGACAGATTGTTTAACTTTTTAATTAGTCAACTGTAATTGTTTGCAGAGCAGCTGAATAGTTGCAAAATGAAGCAAAAGCTCATGTGTTGAACCATGAGAATGTTGTCACATTGTATGCAATGGTGTTTGAGCCTCAGCATTATGGCGTTTTACTGGAGTTTGTTCCTGGTGGATGTCTTCAAGAATTTCTTCAAAGAAACAAGGTGCTGTCTATTGATTGTATACGATGTGATACGATACGATAAAGAATTTGCACTTAAAAACTGAAAGACACACTGTCAGTTTAATCTAGCGCATAAACTAAGAAGAACTTAAATGTTTTTAAAGTAAAAGAAAATGAGAGATAATGATGATAGAAATACAGATATAATATGAAACTGACTGAAATAAGAAAAAGAAACTAAAGAGGAAAGAAATACAAATTGTATCAGTATGTTGTAGTTATTTGAAGTTGCTTATTTTATTCTGCTTCTTTTCTTTTGGTGTTCTGCTGTTGATAACAGGTCTGTGGCTTCCATCTCCATTTGGCTTTTGGTTTAGAGACATCTGTTTGCTGTTTTAGTTGGTTGTAGGCAATATCTTTGGATATGTTGCTTATCATCTGTAGTCATACTCTACTTCTTTTTCATTTACTTTAATCTAGTCTACACAGTGTCTTCTACGACGTTGACAGTAGTGATTGTAATTTTTATCTGTATTTTTTTCTTCTGGAATAGTTAATGCGCATTTCTGTATTTTGTTTTGAGATTGATATGCCAAGAAAGTTGTTCCTAGCTCAAGGTGTTGTGCGCGGAATGGAATATTTGCATTCCAGACGACCACATCCTGTCATTCATGGTGACTTAAAAATGCAGAACATACTTGTTGGTGACGGCTTGATTGCTAAGGTTTGTGTAATTGTACATTATGTTTGTGTTTAAAACAGTTTATCTTGATATTTTGATGTTTTTGCTGGGTAAAAGGAAAAGCATCTAGCTAGTAAACCATTCTGTTTTTCATAAGCTTGAAGACCAGAAACTTAAGGGATTGATTCATTTTTAAATCAGTGTAAGTTGTATTTGTAAGTAGTGTCTTTATATTCGTTAGTGGTTTAGCCAGTACATTGCTGCTGGTATGTGCGCATTACGCAAATTAACATGTGATTGCAAAACTCCCAACATAAAATTAAAAGCAAGGGTCCCAGGGGCCAAGCTTCCAAGGCTGTAGAAATTTGAAAGCAAGTCCAAGGCCAGTCCAATACCATGTGGCTTGGTGGCTCAGAGGTTAGAGCATTGGATTCATGACCGAGAGGTCGAGGGTTTGTCTCCCTGCCAGTTTTCCTACCAAGTAACTAGTCTGGGCAAGTTGTTGACACCTATGTGCATTGTGCCTATGTAAGTGCATGCAGTTAATTGGTTGGTTGTAACTCGTAACTTTCATGCTATGATTTGATTTTAATTGTTCATTAATAATGGCAGTGGATGGCTGCATATAATCGTGCACTGTGGTATCATTAGCTCATGCCAATCAGCTGCCATTTCCGAGATTGTAAAGCACTTCTGGTCATGAGTCTGACTTGTGTAGGAAGTGCTGTAGCAAGTACCGGACCTTTACTTTTAAGATGCTGAGTTTAGTTCGTGCGTCTTACTACATGTTTCAATAATTTACTCATATTTCTATATTTTATTTCTCTCCTGTAGTTATCATGTTTACGTGACAGATATGTGACTTTGGTCTTGCCAAGTGGAAAACATACTCAAAGTCACACACAAGCAGTTGCAGTAAGCGTGCAGGAACTGTGACACACATTCCACCAGAGATCTGGAACGACATCAATCAAGAACGAACTGTCAAATATGACGTCTACAGCTTCGCCATTCTACTCTGGGAATTAATGACTGAAAAAGAACCATTCAAGAGATGTATTTTACATTGCATAAGCACTCAAGCATCTTTACATTTTATTTGTAGTCGTAAGTTACATATGGATGCACACATGTACATTGTACAATACACATTTGGTTTATTCAGCTAGCCTATTAATTTCAATTAAGCTTTTGCAGATTAGGAAGATACATGAAAGGATGGGCAAATTACAGCAGGCAGTGTAATTTGATTACAAATTATTTGTTACATAGTAATTTAATTACAAGTTTTAAATTACTTTGTATAATACTATTGATATGCAGTGTAACAGATAGTATATCGTTACAAAATTTCAGATATTGATCTGCTGAAACGCATGTGCTGAAACGCATGTTATTTAACTATTGTGCTTAGCTGAGCCAGGACATGTTGAAATGAGCAATTGATTACTTGCCAATTAAACATTGGTGATAATTTTATCAAAGCAAAAGGTGGCAGTGTTAAATTTTATTTGAACTAAACGTGTTTTAATGATTGTTGTTAATGTTGTGTTGCACGGTATGATGAATGAAAACTAAGCTAAATAGATGCATTACTGTCAAATTTAGCATGATTTCAGGCATGGTGAAGATTTGTATCTATCGGGTAGAGAATATATAAATGCACTGATATGCTAGTATTACTCTTTGTTTCATACAACTTTAGAATTTTTTTGAGATTCACGTTTTTGCCTTTCGCTATTAATTTTTGATTATTTATCAGTGTTCAGATTTAGTCCCGCTTTTGGTGCACTCTGTTGTTTAGTGTGAAAAGGAGAGAAATAGCTGTGATTGAAAAAAGCAAAACATAAGCATGAAAACACTGATTGTCACGTTCTGCAGAAAGTGTGACTGCATGCTGTGCTGACAGCCATAGTCTGTAATTATCTGTCCCATTGCTATAGCATAGCATGGGACAGATTATTAAATCACTTGCGTCTGTCTGTCAGTCTGTCTGTAAACACTCCTACGACTGCAATTTTGATTCGATCTTGATGAAATTTTGCACAGCGATTCGGGGCCCGAAAAGTAAGATCGAGTTTGTTTGGGATAAAAATCTGGTAACTCCTTCCCCCTATTTTACCACAATTTGTAAAAATTTGCATTTGAAGCGGTATAACGCGGTCCCCGTAAAAGATAATTGCGCGCTGTGTTTACCTATCCGTTCTATTTTTGGGGTTGGGCAATCTAACGGTGTCATTTAAATTTATCCCCTAACAACCCTGTTACCGTAGCAACCATTCAAATGTTGCAAAATTTTGCATTGCAGCCAATGGTGATTTCAGAGCGGTATAACTCGGTCCCCGTAGAAGATAATTGAGCATTGTTTGCACCTACCCCCATATTTTCCCGTCTAGGCTATTTGATGGTGTCATTAAATTTTTCCCCTCTCGACCCCTGTTGCCATGGCAACAAATTTTGGGACAAAATTGACTATAAATTGGCCCCCGTGAAAGATAATTGCTAGCTGTTTGCACCTACCCCCTGTATTCGGGTCCTGCAGGCTATCCGATGGTGTCATTTAAATTTTTTGCCTGCCGACCCCTGCTGCAATGGCAACGAATTTTGGGACAAAATTGACTACAACTCAGCCCCCGTGAAAGACAATTGCGCCCTGTTTGCATTTACCCCCTTTATACACAGCTGCTAGGCTATATAGTGTGGCAAAGAGTCAGATACCTCGTTCCACAGAACGTATTTCTAGTTATGCATAAAGTAATTAGCACACTTTGTTTTGTTTTGTAGTGAAAGTGAATGAGCAGATCAGAGTGGCTGTTATAGCTGGTCAGCGACCAGATCTCAGTGTTATAGCTGGACCAGAAACACTGCAGAAATTTTTAGTAAGCGTGATTTCACGTTGCTGGCATCAGAATATGGACCTGAGACCTACATTTGCTGGTATGATTCACATGATATCATTCGATATGTCTTTTAGAACATTATGTGTCAAAAAACACAATTTTAATTTGTCTTCATTCAGTTTCTAGCAATTATATTTTTTACTGGCAGGTTCTCTGGAAAATTAACACACACACACACACAGTAACACACAGTATTTAATAAAATATGTGACAAACGCAAATAATAAAATAGCAAAACAGAAGAGAAATGTAATTTAGACAAGGCAACATAGCATAAAATAATTAGACACAATCAAAAAGTGATCTAACTAAAAAGACTGTTTATGCAATTTTTTACTACAAACAGGCAACACATAATCATGTCCATGAGGGCGCAAACTGTGTGGACGCTCGGCGTAACATGACAACAGTTCATGAAGACAGTGACCAGATTTCATAATACTGTGAAAAAGATCATGTGATCAAATTGGCAGTAATCTAGTGATTAGAAATTAATTATCCCGTTAAACCTTAACTTGTTGCTGCACTGCACTACATTGAGAAGTATACATTTTCAGAATATAAACCTATGTGCCATATTTGCACATAAACTGAAGACAATGTGGTGATGATGTTACATATTCTGACTTCATAGAAAGATAAGAATAGGTGGTTGTGGTGCTCTGGGTAAAATCGTAAAATTCTCATGTTTTTCAGCAACTTAAACTAAGTTTAAGGTAACATATGAACTTTGTGTTGCTGTGTCATGAAAAGACCAAGACGAAAAATGGTGTTTTCGTCTTGAGACTAAATTTTAGTATGCATTTTTAAAACATTATATTACTAATTATTCTAGCTGACAAAAAATGTGTTACTTTTACATATTGTAGAGTTACAAGAACAAGAATACAGGAGATTACTGGGAGTAAGTAGCTTAGACCTGTTGTATGTCGCTTGTGTAGCAACTCAGTGTGAGGCGTTATGGTTATGATAAATGTACAAAACATCAGTTTATACACTTGTTAACAGCAACATTGAAGAACTCGCACATCGAAAACAGCAAAAATCACGAAAGGTGATACTGTCCGCATCACACTAACTGTGTGTCAATGTGCTGCTGAATAATATCACCTTTTGTGATTTTTACACGCGAAAGCAGCTGTACTGCTTTCGGCGCATTTTAGCCATCGCAATTCTGTCCGTCCGTCCGTCCGTCTGTCTGTCTGTCTGTCTGTCACATGGGTGGAACAGTCAAAAACGGTGCAAGCTAGGATTACCAAATCTTAACCATCGGCTACCTGGAAGACTCTAGTTTCAGGAACCGTAAAGCTTTTTCATAAATTCGAAGGGGGTCATTCCGAACGAGGGCACTAAATGAAAGGCGGGTGGGGAAAATTAGCGATTTTTTGCCAATAAGTCGCTATATCTCAATAACGGTGCGCAATAGAGCCTAGGTTACTCTTAATTACTAATAGGAAGTCGTACACTGGCTCTCAATTGCCACCGAATTTCTTGGATATAGGGTTTTTATGGATTTTTTTGTCGATTTCAGGCTGTGAGACACATTTCTTTTGTCGGTTCCACGTGTCCGCACAACCTTTGCCTCATGCGGTTTTAGCATTGCAGCCCCCACAGTTTGGAACTCACTACCCTCTAGCATCCGTAGTTCTACCTCTGCAGACACATTCCGTCGTCTCCTTAAAACTCACTGCTTCCTGCAGGCCTACTGCTCCCCCTAGCGGCTCAGCCAAGTGCCACAGATTCGGCCACTGGCTGACATTGTGCACTTTAAATATGCACATACTTACTTACTCAAGAGCGAATTGCACCGAAACCAATTAATATAGACATGGACATGCTGCATATGAAATTTTTAGCATTAAACGTAGATTTCGACAGTCCAAGTCTTGCTTTTCTAGGTTCAACGAAACCTGCATACGAGGGCATCAAAGAGCGGTACCGCCGTAAAACTCTTTATTTTACCATTGTTGGCCAGTAACTGCTGTAGGCTTTTGCGCGTCTCGTAAGCATTAGCTCAAATTTCTTGTTGCTGTTTTTGATGTGCAAGTTCTTCAATGTTGCCGTTAACAAGTGTATAAACTGATGTTTTGTACATTTATCATAACCATAACGCCTCATACTGAGGTATTAAAATACTGTTTTCCTATACTGGTGATCAGTGACAAAGATATTGCACCTCAGATATTTTTTACAGTAGCCAAGCCACTTATAGCTGTTACTTACTATACCTAACGCGTGACTAAACAAAGCAGATGACAAGCGTCAGAAATGACGTCATCGCTGGCCTGCATTGCTGACAATATTGAACAAAATTTCTTTTATATGCACAAAATGGCCATATAAATAAACGAACTAATATTGCACGCATCAGCTGCTTAATATACGCCCGGAAAACACGTCAATAATACTAATTTAACTAACCGTATTATTGTAGTTATTGGACCGTTGCGTAAAATGGCCGACCACAAACGTCTATAAAGTCGAGTTGCACTAAAGTCTGAGCCCATCTCGTAGTTAACCGACTTCTAGCCAATTTTTAGCAAAAAATTCTACTAATTTCGTTGCCATGGCAACGAGAGTCAACTCTATCTTATACACAGCCAAAGTTATGACCGTTTAAAGAATTGTTTAATTTTCCCCATAGGCGCCATTGCTATTTTTTTTTATTTTTGCGAATAAATATGTTAAATATTAAATTTTAATTTTTTAACCCCCAAAAGGCACACTTTCTTGTGCAGAACCACGTCGTTTGATGTATTAAGCGTATAAATCCCTTAAGGGGTCTGGGCCGTGGGTACGTTGAAGAAAAAAGGCGAAAAATTTTGGCGTATGTTTCACTCATTTGCCGAGAAGCCGAGGAATTTGCATAAAATTTTGCATGACGGGTCCCCTCGCCGACTTAATCAACCGTGCCAAATTTTATCTCAATCGGGTCAGGGGTTTTGATTCTGTGGGGGTCGAATTTTTGGATTCCCCATTGGAAAGAGAAGTCGCCATTAACACATGGCTTCAACTACCGTTCAGCCTGTGATACTAATCTCTTTATTGCAAATTTCTAAGACAGTATGAGCGTTAAGATATGTCGAAAAAATCGGTGTGTATTTGGTGAAATTGTAATAAGATCTAGTTGAGAAACGTTTTGACTCATCAGTTTGTAATTAATATTGAAAATAACACAATACGTGTTCACAATGCGTGACGTAAAAATAACACGAGTATGTTGTGTTAAGGAAGTAAACAGGGCGGATGCAAAAAGCAGATCGTTGGGTTAACAGAGCTTATCTCAAAAATGGCAGCTAAACGACGTGTGTGTGTGTGTGCTGTGTCGTGTTTGTAGATACACCGACTGTGGTACATGTCATGTGTGGAGGCAGACCAGTCAGTGGTCTGACGTCACTTGGTGATGACGTGTTCGTTGTGCAGTGCAAATTTCAACAGAAGATTGAAGTCTACGATGCCAAAACCTTCACATTACAGTGCCACATCACAGTTCCTGGACTAAGTAACTTGTGCTTTGGTTTAGCAGCGTGTCCCTACAATAACTGTCTCTATGCATCTCACTGCATCAACGCCAGCATACACAGACTAGAGTTGTCAGGTAGCAATGCTGTGATGAAGTAGTCCGTGGCAGGCAGCCCACGTGGTCTGTCAGTGAACAATGAACACAATGTGATCTGCATAAGTCGAGGTGAGCGTCAGTTGCAGATATTCACGACACATGGAACTCTGCTGCAGGACATTCAGCTGCAGGCTGATATTGTATGGCCCTGGCATGCTGTGCAGCTGCCTGCCACCAGTTTCTGGTCAGTCATCCCAGTGAGTCACTACATCGCGTCTGTTTAGTGGGAGTTGACGGAGCTGTGGTTCGTAGTTACGGTGGACAGCCGGGATCTGAACTGACACAAATGAATGTACCAAAATGTTTAGCAGTAGACAGAGAAGGACGCGTTCTTGTCGCCGATATGTCCAACAACAGACTGTTGGTGCTGGATCAGTCGCTGTCCAGTGCACATGAAATGTCTGTTAGTGTTAACGGAGGTCTGAAAGGTCCTCTCAGTCTGTGGCATGACCAGTCACTCAGACGGCTCTACATCGGTGAATGTAGTGGAGGACGGGTGATTGTCATTGAGAACTTGAAGGACTTCACAGCATCACAAGTGAGTAGGGTTTAACGTCCCACCCGACACAACATAGTTCATTTCAGGGACGGCCTTTTCAGGCACAATAGTGGAACGGTAAGATTAATCTGTACAATAAACAGAAAGTTTAACATTTACACAAACTTAAAAGACAAAAATACAAAAACGAGGTTAACCGAAAATTGTAAGAACTCCATTGTACGCGTGCATATGTCGTTAACAATAATGGCAGTTCTAATAATCTTCCCTGTTATCCTCCAGACAGTCATCAATGTGTTAATGCTGTCTGGAGTACAGGGGGCGCGTCGCAATTGCATCGCACAACATTAAAGTATTAGGCGCCGTCACTGAAACCATGAGCAATGCTGGGTATTTATGACTGCTGTTACTGTTGGTGGTCTGTCCGTCTGTCTGTCGCACTTGTGCATTCTGGTAAAGCCGTTAGACGCAAGGAGTTGCCATTGTCGACACTGGCTTGGCGTGGCCCCAAGTTACATTGTGTTTGACACATCTCTCAGTCCCCCGCCTGACGGGGGCAGGGGGCTGCTCCCTACCTCTTAGATTTAACCTATCAGAATTTGTCTTTTTATTAGAAAATTCAAAAATGCGCATGTCAGAAAAATGTGCAACGTCTGGGATGCAAAGTTTAATGTACACGTGCATGCATTAATCAAGCTAAGTGCACTTTCTTTGTGCAGACAGATTATATTATTTGAGTAAATTGCGGATTATTTTTCTATACTATGCTGTAGGAGAATTTGGAATAGAAAGCTTTGATACTTTTTAGACAGAATCGCTGTAGCAGCACAAGCAATTACGCCTATCCTCACATTTTTTTGTAGTGTGGTCTGTCTGTCGTCTGTCACATTTATGCTCTCTGCTTAAACCGTTAGAGATGGATTTGGATGCCATTTGGCAGATGCACTTGTGGGGTCAATTGACACATTGTGTTGGACGGAGGTTTCTGACTCCCAAGTGAAGGAACCCCCAGCCAAAACATGCGACTGCAGCCAAACTTTCAGTTCAATGCTGCCATCTGGTTAATATAAAGGAGGAGTTGGGTGAACTCGTCACGGCGATTCCGCCTGCGTTTTGCCAAATTACTTTACCGGTAATTTGGTCCTTGTTATCAGAAATTTGCAACTTAATGCTGACTTACATAAACTCACGTTGCTGATGATTCAAAGGGGCTCTCTGAGTCATAGTTTGCATAACAGATTGCGGGCAAATAGCCGTGTTGCCTGTTCTAGTGCCACTGGCGTCTCTTCCTGTACTAGTGCCAATTTACTTTTGCGTTGTTTGTACTTTTCACATTCCTTACTTTTTAAGTGCAACCGTGCTTTAATAATATTGAATAGTTGCTCTGTGTTGTTGAGTATAGGCTATAGTCTGATTATTATTATTTCTTTGTAGTGTTTAGTCTAACGTAACATTATCTGTGGTGTTGCTGCAACGCGAACTTGCATTATTAGCCTACAACGCACACATCTGAGTGCAGATGAAAATTGAATTTCCGCTTTTCAGCGGCATGTTGGTATTCATTTATTACTGAAACTAAATGAATTGTATCCTGTGTTTGAACAAGAAATGAACATATATGGTACAGATCCCAAATATTGTGCGCAAGTTGACGAATTGGTCTGTGATTTTTATGAATTTTTCTTCTGAGTATTGCGGCAATATAGCTTGTTGATTTTGCGTTTTGCCAAATTACTTGAGTTTGGTCCTTGTTAATTATTGCTGTCGGAAATTTGCAACTTTATGCTGACTTATTTTGCCATCGACGCCGCTGACTTGGAGGCTCGACCTCTGAGTCGTAGTTTGTATTGCAAGTTTGCCGACAAATAGCCATGTCACCTATACGTCTGCCTTGTTTGCACTTCTCGCATTTCTAAGTGCAACCGTGCGTTAATAATCTTGAAAAGTTGCTTTGTGTTATTATGTATGGCTGTATTCTAACTAGGCCTAACCATCTATTTGTAGTGTTTAGTCTAACGTAACATTATCTGCATTTTTACTTTGCAGTTTGCACAACCCACACATCTGAATGCATAATGAAGCTTGAATTTACATTTCACATCTGAACAGTAGGGCTAGGGCACTGCCTAAACACAGAACATTGCGCATTTTAGGAATGAGACGACATCGCAATTTTGATATCACATCTAGGGCTAGACGAAAATCATGAATTCACGGAATTCACGGAAGCCGTGAATTTTGACGCTTGCCGTGAATTTTAGCGTTTGCCGTGATTTGCCGTGAATTTTTGCACAGGTTGCACTTTTGTGTCAAAATCCGTAAAATTCGATAGTTAAACAATGAAAGTTGACCCTAATATGACCTCGTTGATCAATATGATAATCATTCGCAGCCGTTCACTGCTGTGTGTATAACTGCATATAGCTACTAAAACTGTTCCTCAAAGTTACTAAAAACGATTAATGTTAGTCATTTTGTGAGACGACGATACATGACTGATGGTTGACTAGGCAGAGAACAAAAATGTGTGTCACTCAATGAGACGTTTTTAACGCTATATATGACCGTGAATTGGCACCGTGAATTCGCCGTGAATTTTGCGACTTTTCTAAAAGTATGCCGGGATTTTTTTTCACTTTTGCACTGTGATTTTCGTACAGCCCTACTGAACAGGTTCGCGACGTTTGGGGCGGGGGCGCCGTCGCTGAAAAATACAAAGTTCACCAAAATGCGCCGTTTTAAAAAGAAAAATGTTTTCCCAGAAGGGCCCCCGAGAATGTTTCCCCGGGTCTCGTGGCTCTCGACGGGCCCGCCTACATCTGAATGTTGGTATACATTCTTTAGTGCAATTAGGCCCCTAAATGATTTGTATCGTTTGTTTGTACATACGGTATTGAATGATTGTATTGTGCGTTATAGGGTGTTTACACGATCCAGCAAACTTCCAGCAAATGTGTTCAAAAAACACGTGTTTCTGGACGTTAGCTGGAAGTTTGCTGGACGTTTGCTGGATCGTGTAAACACCCCATTAAGTTGACATTTTGCGCCACTGGTATAGCATTCTGTGCGTGAATGTTAGATGGGGTTCTCGTTGTTCTCAATTCTTTGCAGTGTTTAATGGTGTACGCCAAGGAAGTGTTCTGTCTCCTACCATTTTTAATGTTTTTATCAATGTTTTTATTGTGCGGTTGCGACATCTCAGTTTCGAGTGTCACCTAAGGTCTATGTTTATTGGTTGTCTGCTCTATGCTGATGATTTGCTACTTATTTGTCCCTCTGTCAGAGGTCTGCAGACCATGCTGGATGTGTGTGTCTCTACTGCTGATTTGTCTTTCTTTCAATGCTTATAAATCACATTGTGTGGCAATAGGGAAACTGTCCAAGCTCGTCAGTGAACCCATGAGCCTGGGGGTATGTCCCGATATCCTGGGTCACCTCTGTCAAATGCCTTGGTATCACACTTATGGGTGGCAGGTCCTTGGCTTTTAATAGCAGCTGTGTCAAGCAATCTTTCTTTGCAGCATGTAATAGTATCTATGCACATGCAAAAGACCTGGATGAGGTGGTGCACCTTAGGTTACAGGAAAGTTATTGCCTACCTATTTTAACCTATGCAGCAGTAGCGGTTAAATATACAGCTCGCCAGGAGCAAGAGCTGAATGCTGCCTGGAACTCGGTTTATAGGAGAATTTTTGGTTTTAACAAATGAGAGTCTGTTAAAGCTTTTGTTAAAGGCCTAGGCAGGTTAGATTTGCACCATGTTTTTATGTTAAGACGTGTGAACTTTTATCTTCGTTTACGAAGTAGTGGCTTTACCGTTTTGCATAATGTGTTATGGTCCAGCTTACGCCTGAACTGTTCCGACTGAATTTTATTCTGTGTTTGTTACGGTCACAGTAAATATGATATTATGGATAAGATTTTTGATGATTGTTAGATGGTCACGTTGATTTTTAGCATAGCATTTTATTCTGTAATATCTGTACTTTTTGTTCGTCTTCATCATCATCATCATTTAGCCTAGTTTTTATTATTCTGACTCTTGTGTCGAAATAAAGTGGTCGTTAATAACTGGTCCGTTATTTTTGTGAATTCTTCTTCAGAGCGTTGTGGCAATACACAAATAAACACCGCAGATTAACTAAAGTAATAGAAATAATCCAGTTAGTTTAGTTTAGATCAATATCAATCACTCAATCAATTAAAATGTTTGATAAAGCCTAAATTCCATTACGTCGACTTTTACCCAAACTTCCCCTCGGAGAAAGTCGTGGACACAAACCGTGACAAATCATGAAACCATGAAGCTTCGGTGAAAGTCGCCGACACAAATCACGAAAGTTCATACCTGTGTTCTGGCACGTCTTAATCCTTATTGATTGATAATGATCAAAATTTTCAGATTCCGCAACACCCTGATACTTCCGGAGCGTCTACAAAGAACGTACCGGTAACGAAAAGTTATTTTTTGTCCAGTCGTTTCCTCAGCCCTCAGCCGGACACCAGTTTACACTGCCAGAGCCAGACCACGGATACGGGTCTAGTGCATCGCCCGGTGCGGCTGTGTTTACGCCCTGGCTATCGCTGGTACTAAGTCATTTAGTCTACCTACGGGAAAATGTATTGACCTGAGTGGTTTGTCCATCGATGTTTACCCATTGAAGTAGCCCAATGATCAAGTCTGGCGTCCATTAACTTCGGTGATCCAAACCAACGTGATCCGCCATACACTGAGCCAATGTTCGGGACTGATGCATACGAAGAACAAAAAGCCCAGCCGTCGCTAGGGTGGGCCGACCGGTCCGCCTATGTCTGAAGTTCAGCTTCCGACATTTGGTCGCGAGAAGGAAGCGATTTCTCGGAGCGACTTCAGTCCCGTATACGCTGTGGTGACGCTACAATACAGAAGGTCTCGCTGAGTCGTAGTTTGCATTACAAGTTGCCGTGCATTTAAAATTGCGGCCAAACAGGTGCACATGCCAAACAATTACACATGGCTACTATTGACAGCCTATAGGAACTCGTTATCGCCCTATCCAACGGTTCATCGCTGACCCTCTACGACGTACCGGTTACCCGCTACATGTATACATGCGTTACAGACAGAAGACAGACGAAAAACAAAGGGCACATCGTATTTAAGGCTCGACCTTGACGTTTGGCTTAAAAATAAGCTGTGCAGAACGTGCGTCGCCGGTCACCGCTGCGTCTCAGGCTAGGGATCAGAGTTGTCTGCCAGTACGTCTCTTACCGCCTATATGCTGGCGTGATGTGTTCTCCTGTCAGCTAAGACTGCAGGGAAATGAACTAAGGAGGGAAGGTGATCGATCACTGAGTCTGACAGCAATGGGACAGGGTGACCGTCTCGACGACTTGACAGCAGTCTGCATCGCGTGACTGTCACAGCGCCGGCTGGCTGATAGCTTGAGTGACACAATGCATCTACAGCTCTTAAGGCGCGTACAGAGCGACGTAACTGAACTGAACTTAACTGATATGGTTTAGTTTGCGACAAACTGGGCAAGCAGGGCGAGCCCATTGGTCATTGGTTCACGCGTAGGCAACGTGCTCGTAATCACGTAGTTAACGACGCCATTAGACGATGCCTACTGTAAAGCATTACTGCTCGCCCATTGGTCATTTCGTTAAAAGCTGAACTACGTCGGTTCAGTTCAGTTCAGTTAGGTCGCTCTGTATGCACCTTATGCTTCTCGCTCCTACAATCGCAATAGCCTAGGTTCTGTAACTGACAGCAGCGACTATTTCTGCTGCGTGCTGTGGTCAGTGCGGATTTAGGTTTCAACAGAAAGGAGAGGAACGTGGAAGTCGAATTTGGTACGCTACATTTATATAAGCAATGCAATATGAATTTTTGCCAAAATTGTAATTATCTTTTTAAACCCAAACTATTAGTGCAGCGCTAAATGGCATACATGAAGTCTTTCATTTTTGCTGGTGACAAATTAAATGTGCATCTGACTCTGTTGTTTATTTATTATGTGAGACATTGCCATTTACCTGACTCTGTTATATTGCCAGAAGTGAAAAATGAATGTTATGATCTCACAGACGTATTAAAGAGCTGTCACCGGAACGACCGTAAGTACGGTCGATCAGAAATAAGAACATTTTAGTATAGGATTACAAAGTACTTGAAAGTAGGAGTCGATCAACTATTATTGCAGGTTTTTTATCTGAATAATACAGTGCAGAGTCGCGCCAAGGTTTCTCCGCAGGAGCAGCTGATGAGGCTCTTCTTATCATATTAGTGGCACAGCGGATCCAACATTGTATCCATCACTCAGCCTCCTCCCCCCTCGCGTCTCCGTCTCTTCAGCGTCAGTCTACCGACCTAGTGAAAAAGGGTCCATGGAGTCCTTCTAGCATTCTATACTATGAGTCTCTTATATAGGCTATAGACTTCTTTTTTGCTCGGTCGGATGACTGTCATGCGCTTGATTTCGCTCGACGACTGAACTGACAGAGCAGACATAACAGCGACTGCAGACAGTAGTAGCATGAAGAGAAGGAGGAGGAAGAGTTAGTATGTTAGCAGTAGCAGCAGTAGTAGTAGTCACACACAGACAGACGCGCGCACACAATGTCTGCTTGAGCTCGCGCGACTTTGAGCAATGCCTGAAAACTGCATATTGATCAGCGGCGATTAAATTAAGTAAGTAAGTAAATAAACAAACATTTGTAGTGTGCCTAAAAGCCGGCTAAATCTGCCGCCGCACTTTACCAAGTTGCACTTGCAGTAAACTCCTGTTAAGGGCTAGGCAATGCACTGGCAATCAATCCGCCCCTCGCGTGTATCACTGCCGTTTTCATTTGAGCCGCAATCCCGTGAGCGAGATGGCATAATCCATGCACTCGTGGTCAGCATACTGATAGTCTGCGAGGCATTATGGGGCTATCATCTGTTATCAGTCATAGCGGCGATTATGAATATTGCAGTGTGCTATAATTTGCACGCAATTGTTTGTACACAATAGCAGTGCTATACTAAGCTAAGTAAGTTTACTATAAAAAAACTTACTAGAAAGTTATCAAGAGATACGCTGAATAGCACGTGCATTACCAACTGACCATGCTTGATAGACTTACGTCAGCTATTATAAATTATAAATTACTAGGCATATTAATAATTGTTATAATTTGCACGTATTTGACCTTGGGGCGCAACGACGCTGGCTATGGTGGCTAATGTAATAAACGAACAACAGATTTCATTAGGCACGAAGACGTCGACGCAGATCTTCATCAAATATTTACGATATAGTCGCTCAACGCGTTGGCGCCGTCTGAAACATTATGTCATAGTTTATACAGCAGATCGTCTTAAAAACTTCGCTGTTTTGAACGTAATCTTGCATCAGCTTGTGTTTGTAAACTTGTTAATTTTCTGAGTGTCTGGTTTTGTACCTGTTCGTGTGTGTGTCTGTCTCTGTTAATTTATGTAGGCCTAGGCCATAATACGTGTCTGATTGAAATAAAATAAATGTATGATGAATGGATTAAATCAAATTTTTAGGCTACGTGTTCGTAGCTAAATGTTGGTGTTGCTGCTTGATCCAACCCATGGTCACCACACATCGACGTTATCGACAAACAGACGGACAGAGTGACAGACGGACAGACACCTTACACTAGCAATACCCTATTTTGCACTATAATGTTAATCGCGCGCTTAAATAGATTTGTGATCAGCGGGGTCGATTTACGTCGTATGTATCTAGCGGGTGGTAAGCGTGGTGTAGTGGTAACGCGTCTGATCCAATCAGCGAAGTTACTGTACGCCGGGTCCGGTTAATACTGCGATGGGTGACTGCCTGTGGGCAGGTAAACCATCTAGGGATGTAACCAACCGCTTAGGTCAACTCAGCCTTCCATCCCTCCGGGGTAGGTAAGTCGAGTACCGGCCTATCTGGCTGGGGTTAAGGCGGGGCGCGTTCACCTCCGTCGGGTGGCAGGTAACACTGTGTGATCCCATATGACAAGTGACGCTCCGTAGCTCTGAGATGGGTTCGCTCATTAAGAGCTATATTCGGACTTTTAACCTTTAATTGATGGGAACGAAAAGTGGTGACGGCCAAGTAGTTTGTGAGAAAGAGGTCTGTATCTTCCCAGTCGACTTAAGATCGGGAGAACATCGGCAGCTTTCCCAGCGGGTCTGGGGTCAGCCGCAATCGATTATAATGCATTTTGGCCATAATAGGCTACGACTATTTTGGTTCATCCAAAAGCACTGATTTTGTATCAGTTGTATTTTTACTCTGTTTTTACATTGTGTCCTGATAAAAGTAACCCCCTAGACATCGTACAATAAAAAATGTCAAATCTAAACGAATTCAAATAGAATTTCGGACGATTAATCCACAATAAATTACTTAAAATAGCGCCAACTTTTATTTTAAAATATTATTTCTGAGCGGAGTTACGTACTGTTGAATATCGATAACAAAATATCACCGTTACCAATATGGCATTACGTAAGCAAACCCTGCGGTTAATATACATTATTGTAACTCCAGCAAAAAACATTCGATTCTGACAACATTCCGTATCAACAATGCATTATTTAATTCCTATCAAAGTCCAAAATTTCAAGTAAATCTGCCAAAGCAGACATTAATTAGTTTACAGGCTTATAGCAACATTTGTGAGGTCACCCCGAAACACTTCACTTTCAGGTCATTTGTGTCTGACGTAATCCACAAAAATTTGAAACTGAAGTGTTTTGGGATCACCTCACAAACGCCACTGTAACTAGGCCTACTCGAATTGTTTGCTATGGCAGATTCAACTAAAATCAGATGTTGTTTGTTGAAGTTATGCAAATGTACAGTAACAGAGGGTTTACTTATGTAACGCCATATTGGTAACGAAGATGTTTTGTGATCCAACAATTAAAAACTCCGCTAAAAATAATGTTTTTATGATGATTATTATTTTCTACAAACACAGTGTAGTCATTGGTGCACCTGCCCAGAATTTTGTCTCGGACATTTCCCCGTGTCCCCGAAGGATTGACGCTGATATTTGGTATACACTTGCTGGTCGTAGTCCGCCAATCTGTTTTGTAGGCTCCGTCCATGCACTAGCACAGGTCGCCGTCCAGCTGCTTATCTCGTCAGCACGTCGTGTATGCAACAGCTGCTGCAGCTGCTGCTGTTGCTGTCGTTATGACCGGAACGGGAAGTCGTGGAATTTACGATGACCGGAAATGGTCAGTGGCAGCACACACACACACACGGTGCATGCGTGGGTCTGGCTATAAACAAACGGCGCGCGACTATTGATGTTCACGTCGTCTGGTAAAACGACAGATAGCCTATAGAGAACATAACGCCTAAGACGTTTCCATGCTTCCGGTTTCCGTCCGTAGTTAGAAAAAACATGCGTCCTTAAAATTGTATTGGATCTTAAAAAATATTAGTGCAGTTTTATTTGCTTTCAAAGTTTTACTGAAAAATACTGTTTGCATCTAGTCTGTAGTGCTGCATTAACTTTGCTTAAGTTCTCGTGGCTACTATTTAGTGTATCTGCTTGTTTTATTTTTTTCTGTATAATATTACATGGCATGCCAGATATAAAAATTAAAAATAAATAAATAATAAACATTTTTATCCCCGTTTCTATTTTTCTGACGGCTGTAAGTAACAGGAAGCACACATTTTTAAACGTATTTCTAGTTTGTTTTAAAACCACGAGTAAAGAGGATTCGTTTTATAGTTTTTTTTGTGGGGTTGTACTACTCTTCGGACATATGCCTACTTTTCTGTTAAGAGTCAAACAGCCGCGAGGACGCAATTAACGAGAAGATGGACGATGAAATAAAATGTCTCGCAATACTGCAGAGTGCAGACACTACTCACTAAGCTGCATAGGCTTATACTAGGCCTAGCTGATGTGCGTGCAATGCATGCCGTGGCAACGGATCATGAAGCTATACGCAGCATCAGTATCGTCATTATCTATGACGTCATCTATGACGTAATATTCCACCACCGTGCTCTGCCGTCGCACGGCATAAAATACATCTTTTTCGCTGAATCGCAAATTAACTGCTATGTTACAGCGCCCAGTTGCCGCTTTACGAATAGTAAATTTTGCAGTGTTATTTGCGTGAAGAGGAGAACGCAAATAATAATTACAAAGTAAGTCATTTCTATGGCGCGCAATGCCGGTAAAATTTTTTTTACCGTACTTATTTTTCGTGTACAAGAATCAAAACTCGAACAAGAATGATTTGCGATGAAGCGCGAAGGTAATCCTGCATTAGGCCTACGAGGTATCGCTTCGAGTTCGAACATATTAGTATTTTGAGGGAAGGAAAAGTCGTACGGGGTCACCGATGCACAATAGGCTACCGTCGGATTATTGGATACTGTCTGTAGGCCTTCACTGTGTCGCAATAAAACGTGCTCTCTTTGAAACATCGCCAATATCTGCGTTTAACTAGAACTATAGTTAATGTAATTTAGTGTCAGTATTTTGCAGCTGAGTAAGTAAGTAAGTAAGTAAGTAAATGATCTATAAAGCGCCAAAGTCTCAGAAAGAATCAGGGCGCATAGGATGATGGGAAAGGAATAGGCCTACACAAAACATTGCTCGAAATTACGGAGAAGATGTGAAGAATTAGAATTTTGAAAAAAGCGTCGTTTTCAGATATTAGTGCAAACAGCTCTTCGCAGGTGTTTCCTATTGACGTCGTTGACACGTCAGCGTCACTGTTGAATTTATCAACGAGTTTTTGAACACAAGCTGGTTTTCACTCTCTGTGAATAAGTTGTTGACCTGACGAAGACCGGGGTCTAAACTTTTTGATTAGGCCCACACTACCGCTAGTTAAGTGACTGTCCGGTTTTATTCTCCTTAAGTGCCAATAAATTGCCTTATTTTCTATGACTAAAGTCAAACGCGAATATTTTAAAATATGATGAGCTACAGGTTGCCGAATCTGTCCGACCTACTCAAAGATACGTTAAAATAAAAATCGTTGCAAGCTGCGAAAATAACACAACTTGATTGCGTTTATGTGTTAGCCGGTGGCAAAAATGGCGGACGACGGCGAGAGAGCAATTCAGCGATGGGTGGCTTGGTATCGCGTGAATTCATCATCATATTTCTTACCATTGATATCCACTGCTCGTCTACAGCAGGCAGAGATGCAAGCTTTTCCCAGTCATAAAAATATCAGAACAATGATGCAGCATAATATGAACAACTTAGACACCTGCACGCGGACGGATCGAGTCGTATTGATCAATATGATCGATTAATTATTTCACTTCGCTCAAGATACCGGCTCAGTGCGTTTTATTATTCGTTTAATAGGCCGCAATTTTCAGATCTGTGAATCTTGATTTTGACAAATACACCGCGGGTCATAAAAAAAGCTATGACTGAGGTCTTGTAAAAACTGTGCGGCGAAGCGCCTGACCTTTGACTTTCTGAGCTGGAAATTGGTATGCTGGTCACTCTTGCCTTGAAGAACACGCACGCCAATTCCGGTTTCACAGCGCTTTTCATTAATGTTTTATTTAAAAATTGTAAAGAACAGACAGACAGACGAACGCATGTAAAGGCGGGCAGTTACCACTAGCAGTGCAGGATATTAGAACCGCCGCACAATAAAAGTTAAAAAATAGCAGAAGCCGCGCATCACCAGCGCAAGTGGTGCGTGTGTGCCGCAGACCTTCAAGTGCTTCAATACAGCATCGACCGCAGCAGCAGCAGCAGCAGCTCGCAATAGCGCTGCAGTCTGCGACAGATGTGGTGGAGCTACTTCGCAGCACGCTTGTATGCTGCAGCAGCTGTGTCTGGACTGTGTTGCAACGCACTGGTTGCCGTCTGCAACCATCTTACCAGGTATGAAGAAATGCACATGGTTAAGGCGCGTACAGAGCGACGTAACTGCACTGGACCGAACTCGCCCATTGGCCAGTTCAGTTCAGTTCAGTTACGCGCCTTCAGTGGAGTAGGTCCATAGGATCAGATAGTTTATATATATTGGATTTTGTACTGTGCAACTGGGTGATGTAACAACCGAACCGGGACAAAAAAAACGAAGAACCAAAATAAGTTGTACTATTTCAGACGGAACCTGTCAGCGCATGCAAAACACAACCGTTGCATAAATCTAGTTGCAGAAATTACAGAATGGAATACAATGTTGAAAACAAACCGTGGTTGCGGATAAAATGAAGCATTCGGCACTTTCTCACCGCAGCTGCATGACATCATTGATACATTAACGATGCTGGCTATTGCGACACAATGTAAATGCAAGGTGGTCCAGACTTTTACGTTTGTCTCTCTGTCTGTCTGTCACACTTGTGAGACACTCAAAGATAACATTGTATCGGTATTAAAACCCCGGTTCTGCTGCAGAAAGGGAGCATTTGGTCGGAACCTTTAGTGAAAATTCGCATTGCAAATTTCCACCAAACCTACATGCGGCCCACAGAGATGCCGCTTGATACAGAATGTACAGTTCTATATTAACCACGGCCTGGTGTCAAAAGATCCCGCAATGTAGGCGTATAGGCCTACTAGGCCTACTTCGCGGGTTCTTTTGACCAGACTAGTTTTGCAGTAAATAGTGTAACCAATAGTACAGTGACCCACAAATCTTCTCTTCCCGTGCTAAACTAATAAGCAAACTAATAAGCAACAATTTGACTGATTTTCCCGAGAATCAGCTGACCAAATATCGTGCAGTTTACAATCGGGGACCAAAAAGTTGAAATCATAAATCCTTATGGTCTATAGATCCCTTAGCCCCTTCCTCCTTTAAATGACGCTCCTGGGCACAGCATGTAGTAGTGCGCATGGCGCGGGTGTTTCAACCGTGGCTGCTTAGTTCTTGTTTCTTATGCCACTCTCAATCAGTCACCTTGCAGTCAACACCTGCTAACACGTTGCACGTCGGAAGATGGCACGCATTATAAATTTACGAGCACTTTGCTTGCAGCCGGTGATAGACGGGACGTATAACACTGAGCTGCGAGGAATGCATAATGAATGACTGAAACGACGACAAGACAAACCGGTAGTGATTGTTCACTGTTCTCAGCAGCAGCCGTTATAAAAACAACCGGCTAACTGTAGAACAGTAGCAAACAAAACTAAGCTCAACAAAAAGCCAAGCTGTCGCTAGGATAGCCGACCGTACTGGTTGTCAGTGACATACAAAGTCATCCAAGGACGATGATTTTATATCATCTAAAACGGCGTATGCCACTTCCTATTAGTGAATGATAGTAACTTTAGCCTTATCTCTATCCCATTTCTCACCGTTTTCAAGATTTGTCAGTTTTTCATTGAATTTCTTACCCCCATTGTTCAACTCGCAATTTGAAAATGTTCCCCTTGCACTAGGTAGCTCAAATTTTGCACGTCCGAGTTTAACGCTCACGGCTAATTATTTGGGTAAAAAGTTTTCCTTTACGCTTTAAAGTTTTACCACAATACATACGTTACTGACAGACGGACAGATAGACGGACGGACGACAACCGTGTCCATAACTCGCCTGTTACTTATGTACGGTCGGCTAAAAATAACATTTTGTGAGTAGCATTATTATGATAAATGTACAAAACATTAGTTTATACACTTGTTAACGGCAACATTTAAGGACTTGCACATCGAAAACAGCAAAAATTACAAAAGGCGATATTGCCCGCATCACACTGACTGTGTGTCAATGTGCTGCTGAATAATATCACCTTT